>Ga0209208_10000170_pt1 | contig 73427 bp, 47 predicted proteins | sample S1TSphfallax_3_FD_187694 | JGI IMG/M metagenome (GOLD analysis project Ga0209208, IMG submission 187694) | Host-associated microbial communities from peat moss isolated from Minnesota, USA - S1T2_Fd - Sphagnum fallax MG (SPAdes) (version 2) | ecosystem: Host-associated > Plants > Peat moss >... | reverse complement strand
AGCCAAAATTGATGTCAAAATGTCAACTTTTCTATAATTCTTATTACATTTGTCTATGTGGTGCCATTTTAATGGCATGTGAATCATGGAAAGTTGTGCTTATTAATAATAAAGACATAGAAAAATCTAAAATGAATAAAAAAAATTTCAATATCAAAATTTGATTTGAACAAATGATGTTTAACATCTTCATTCAATAACATTACTTTCATAAAGGGCCCCTTAGTTTTCATAATACAATTTATTTCATCTTCAATTTTTTTGCAGTAATAGGGTATAATTATACAAATCTAAAAAGTATTCAAATTTTCATAGTTTTTAAATTTTGTGTTTATCAAAATTTAGGTTGTTAAAAAGTTCATGAGTCCTTTATGACATGTAAATGTGATGCAACCTATATGTTGTTTAAAGAAAAGTTATAAGTTATAACATACAAATTAAACTTGAAAATGTCAACATGTTTTGGTATGATTTGATATTACGATAAATTTTTAGGATGAAACACCAAATTTGGCAAAATCTATGCACTTTCAAAAAAAAACAAACATATGACATATTGGGGAAAATATAAATACAATAAATAAAAAGTTTCAAAACATTTCATTTGAAAATTCCTCTTTATAAAAACATGTTTTTTTGGCAAAAGGACCTTAAGAAGGACAATAGTCCTAAATGCAAAGTAAACACATTGGCTTGTTACATGTTGTTTACACTCGTATGGCCCAAAATTTATACAATATCAAATTTGTAATTACAAACATGATTGATATAGTTGTAAATGACATGATTTCTATTAAGGAGTGGAGGCAATCTTGTTGCATGTATGCAATGAAGTGGAGACTTATAGGGAGCATGGTTGATGTTTGACCATTATAAACATGTTTTGGGTTGGATTACCATGGCATGCCATGTCTATGACCCAAACTATGTTAAAGTCATGACAATTATAGTATGTGACATGCAATCAAAGGATGCGGAGTCTCAAGTTTTTATGTGGAGGGCTTTTATAAAAGTCATGAAGGCAAAAGGAGTTCAAATGTTAGAGTTCAAAGGGTTCATGGCTAATAGTGCTCAAGCCAATTGGAATGTTGTTCACATTGTGTTTGGCCCATCAAGAGACCTTTCCCAACGATTGCACAACAAAAAAAACTTGTCTTTTCCATTGGGTTTAGTCCATGAAAATCCACACCAATAAGCTCATTTAGATGCCACATCTGTGTCAAAGCACATGGAAATTGGTGACAACTATAAAAATTCCAAAACACTTGATTAAGCAAATGCCAACTTTGAGGTTATCAAGTCTTGGTGGCATTCGTTTGGAGCAACATTAGGGAATGACCTTGAAGAGCTCAACCATTGGTTGTCCTTTTAGCATTTTCAATTTCATAAATTGGGGAATTTTGTTTGAGAATCATTACTACATTTCCATCCCTTCATTGAATCTTGCAAGTTCATGCAAAATTAAACATGTTTTTAAAAACATTTGATTTTGTTTGAAATGTGTAGGGTTTGGTAATTCAAAAGGATGCCAACATGTTTATTTGAAATTTGCCAAAAACAATTCACCACATTTAGGGACAACAAGTTGGCAAAAAAGGTAAGGACCTTTTTTATGCCACACTTGATGATCTAATTAAAGTTGGGTGGATGCAAGCTACGGTGGTTCAAAAATAGCAAGAGTCCTAGTCCCAAAAGTTCATCAAAATGGAAAAATTAACATTAAAATGGAAAAAAAAAAAACGAATGTTGAATGGGCCTTATGTGGTGATTAATCAATTAATAAATTCCATATGAATGGCTACCCATCTAAAAAACTCTTTATTATACATGTTAGGGGAAAAAAATATCAATCCAAAAAGAAATGATCAAGATTGCGACTTTTGAAAATAAGGCCCAAATCTAGTCATTCAAAAGTCCATAGTTATTTGTTGGTTAAGGTTTTTGTTGTAATTTTTTTCAATCCATATTATTTTTCCATCATGTATCATATATTGAATCCTTAAAAAAAATATTGAGATGAAATCATAACAAAAAAATGCATTTGAATGCTAACATAAAACGTAGATTATAGTCCATATTATGTTCATCTTGAAAGTTCATTAATATATAATTTGTGTATGTATATTGAATTTCACCCTTATTTCTTATTCAAGTTGGTAATTATAATCTTAAATTTTTTTTGTCAAATTGATGATTTTACAATGTGTTTGTGACATTTGAATAAAGTACATTCTATAAAAATCTATAAGGATGCAAAAAGTGAGCCATCTTGCATTTACCTAGTTCATTAACAACAATCTCATTATAGGATGCATTTGATGGGTAGATTGGAAGGAATATGGACAAAACATATAAAATCATGTTTGAAAGCTGCACATAGATCTGATGACCCCAAAAAGATAACACAAGCAATTGTAGGTTTTGTGTGGTAGTCCTATGCATAATAGATCAATTGGCTTGGAGGGTGAAAAGAGATTAAGGTCTTGTAAGAGAAAACTCAACACTATAATTGGTTTTGTTCAAAACTCACATTGGCCTAACAAAGTGAATTTTTCAATGCCACAACAATCAAATCCTAGCATAAAGGTGCAAGAAAACTCTACATTTGAATTTTTAGACTCCCATGTATAGCGTGGAATTCCATCAAGATTAAGTGGCCATGGTCATGAGGCCTTGGATATTTTTGAAACTACCTACAATCAAGAGGTCTTCCATATTGTATGGACAATTACAAATTCACAAGTTCATTATTCAACCATCCAATCTAAAGGGCCTAATTGTGAAGCCAAAATAGTAAAATGTTCATCTTGCACCCATGTGCTTATGTTTTCTGGGTGGTTCAAACTTGCAACAAACAAAAAGGTTAGGTATAAAGCAATGTGGTTTTGGCCTAATGATAAGGATCAATTTGTGTTGGGAGATGTTCAAGATATTGTGAAAGGCAAGCTTCAAGTTCCAAATGTGTGACTAGTTTTCACTAACACAAAATTCACACGCATTGAAATGGCATCATTGAAAGAGGCTGGATTTTATCTTCCTAGGTGTGCACAAGTGGGGGCTAAAGATGGAAATCCAAATGTAGATGACATTCCAATTTCAAAACGTGGCAACAAAATGGTGCATTGTGTTCCACCTGGAAAAGATAATGATAGTAGTTGGTTATTTAGAAAAAACTTAACAATTATTATTTTGCGAGTGAAAAAAGTTCCTAATCTTGGATATGGGTGTGTTTACTCACTTGAGTTTCATTTGAGTTTCATGGTGGAGTGAAGGTTGTGACTTATGAAGTGACAATTGGGGCAATAACCAATTGCACTTGTCTTGACTTTGTGTTTATGTTGACAAGTTTGAAGAAGAGAGAGGAAAATTCATCCCTTGCAAGCACATGTATTTCATTTATAGAATTAAGATGTTTTGTGATCATAAGATAAATTATTTCATAAACCAACCTACATTAAGTATCAACGAAGTTAAGAAGCTATTATTGTGAGAGACTTAAATGGACTAGAATTTGTGTAATCCCCCAAAATATATTTTTGTCATATAGTTTTTTGAATTACGTATTGAGGATATTCTTATATTGAATTAATTGGTTATTGTTTATGCCACACAATGGAACTTGTTTTTCAAGTATGTGACTTTTATCACACACATGATATCCATTCATTACAATGAATGATTTTAGGTTGTAGTTTTCAAAGACCATCACACCATGGGCTTATGTTCATTTATAGTTCATGTGCATTGCCCATAGATATTGATATGATGTATAATGCATTTTCAAAATTTCATCCATAAATAAGATGAAGTATCTAATCATTCATCCATAAACATTCATCCATTATTCATCTAGTAGCACCCCAAATATAGGTCAAAATTTGCATATTATAGAAAGAATATTATTTTCATGCTCCAAGTTCTAGCTCTAGGCTCCATGCTCATGCACAAGCTTGATTCGTTTGGGTACACAATTGTTGACAAAAAAATCAGAATTGGCCAACATTGGTCCTAAAACATTGATCCTAACCAATGTTGGGTGGTTCTTAAGATTTAGAATGTGAATGTCACAACATCAAATAATTGGTTCTTGTAGTATTCATGGTTCTTTAAAAAATTTCAAATAATTGCACAACACTTGTCCAAACACTTCAAAATAACCATTTGGACATGTTTGTAGGCCACAAGTGAGAGTTGCCATTGCTAGGCAGATGCATAATTGGTGGAAAGCAAGCTTTCTTGGATGCATAATCCCTTTATTAACTTTTATGAGGAAGCAATTATCAATTTGCTTGTTATTTTAATGTAGTACATGTACATGAGAGTTTTAATAAGCGGGACAACCCTGTACTAAATTGTAATAATAGGAAATAACTAAATTAGAGGAAAACCTGCACCAGATGTATTGAGGACTTCCTATTAATCAGCTAACAATGGACATCTAAACCCTATATATCCAAGGAGTTAACAATTGGTTGTGCTATTTGGATGGGGAGTTCATTTGGGATGCAAATCTGTAATTACAAATGTCAGGATGCCTTTAAAAAGATGGTTCTGGTTACATGAATCAAACTAGAAATTAGATTGGGCTTCTAGTTTGATGAATAAAGGCCTAGTTAGCAACCCCAAATAATTTGGGCTTATTCTAATTTTTTAAATTAAAATAATTATTTTGGAACACCCCCAAAATCCAATGATAAATTCAAAAGGGTCCAAAAAGAAATAACACAGTTGTAACTATGCATTATGTAGAGGGGATACTCATGCTAGTACTATACCCAGGTTGCACCCTATATATCGGTACAACACTGGTTTTAACATGGACAGTGAAAGGTTTGCAAACAAGTAGCGGAAGGTTGATGAACGTCAACTGCATCTCTGTGTTGGGAGGCACTGTCAAGTACAAAGAAAAAACTTGGGAGTACTTTACATTTGAAAAAACCTTGTAGTACTTTACGTTTGTGTGGTGAAGAAGAAGCCAATGTTTGAGCCACAACAGGGTACTATCAGCCATGAACATCATTAATTTCCACAGTCCATATTTAGATTGTCATAGTTGTGGACTATGTCAAACTTGCATGAAATCAGGGGAAGAAACTTGAGAGGTGAACAAGGTAAGAGTAGCAATTTGCAAAGGGGTATTTTAGTGTAGGGTAATGCTCCAGGCATTACTGGAATAAGGGCCCATGTGTGGTGGAGCTGAGGTGGGCCCAATTCCAATAATGCTCACAGCCTCTGCCCTTACATGATGTAAAAATCAACACACCATTTTTATTTTTACATTTTGTGATGTGATACTTGGCCAGGTACCCCACTAGGGGTCACAGTAAATTCTTTTGAAAAAGAGTTCGGTGGACACTTTGAAAACTGAAATGCCCATAGAGGTGGGTGTTTCTCTTTTGGAATTGTCCATTCATTGCTAACATTTGATTATGGCATGTGTAAGCAGTAAGCTGCTGCAAAGTATAGAGGTTTTTAGGTTACTACTAACTTGCTGTCTAGTTGGTGCTAGTGTGTGTTTTTTTCAATTTTGTGATGTTGCTACATTGGCACTTGGAGATTTAGCTGCGTTTGGCTATAGACCAGCTATGAAAGATTTTTTTTATTAAAATCCTTTTATATCCTGGCTACTTGCTTGAACAATGTGTAAAAACATGGTGATTTTTTAGAAAACTTCATCAATTTCTGATGATTATAAAAAAAGGAATATTTGAAAAAATTCTTTTTTTGAAGAACACTTTACCAAATGGTGAAAATTCGCCACAAAAAAAATGCTGGTTGGTGCACAACTGCTTTGAGATGGGTTCAAAGTTGAAACTTATATTTGCAACATGATTAGATTGGTTATACCTGAATGGGTCAAATGTTTATGTTTAATAACGAAACAAGAGTAAATGGAATTAAAATTACAACAATCCTGGGTCTTTCAAACTAAAGTCCATGGGAAAGAAACTTGGCCAATTATGGGTTTTTTGAACTAGAGTAAATATGATGACAACTTGGCTAGTCATGGAACTATAGGATATGGGATAAAAATCTGGCTATTCATGGGTCTTTTCAATTAGAGAAAATGGGACAAAAACTTGGCAACCCATGAGTCTTTTCTTAAGTTAGAGTGGCTCTCTTTGGGGTCCTTATCTGACAAAAACGAATGGGAGATTTTTTTTCTTTTATACTGGGTGGCTGTGATTCATTTATGTGCCACATGATTATACTCTGTGCAATATATGTTGTTGGAAAGATAACTTTCACATGGAAAGGCAAATCAAGTAGGATAGGAGACAATGAATGGATGAACCTGATGCCGTGTAAGGTTTGTCATTTTGGGGAACCTTACACATAAGGTGCCATCCTTTTTTGAATGAGACATCTTGCAGACGGTAAGGTGCCCTCTGGAATTAAACTAGAAAATTCTATTGGCTCTTTACTCAGAAATGATGTACATATATTTTTACCAAACGATATAATAAACCATCCTCAAATGATGCAAATAAATGCAAAACTAAAGTCTCAGCAGTTTTGTTCAAGTAGATGAGCCACCTTCTTATTCCAATGCCTTCAAGCTCATTTCTTCCTTGCAAGGTTGCCATTTGCAAAAGTTGATGTCTATATCCACCACAAGTTTTCATATTAATAGTAATTTGTAGTTTTAATGAGTCATGACAATTGCAACTTTCAAAGGATAATATATACTATCCATGACATAGGAATAGGTTTTGAGACACACTTGTTTTGATTCTTAGCCAATTCTCACTATTAGATTAGTATTAGATTTACTTTGAGGGTGAAAACTAAAGATATTAAGGTGAGTGCTTGAAATGAATCATGATTCAAAGGACCCTATAGTATCCTTGTCATTGTAAAAAGCAGCCATTCAAGGTCTTTTCAACTTACCCACCTTTTTGTTTTTACTATAGTATTCTTTGTTCATTTACTTTAAGCAAATGAATTAGAACTTAAGAGTCCATAAATCTAGTTGGTTTTTTAATACTTCATAAAACATACAAGGATATGAAATTTGAACTTAAAAAAACTAGAATTTATTTAAAATAAATTCTCAGACTTAGAAATTGTAACATGACTATCCACTTAATAAATGGTAGAAACTGCGCCATCTCATACCATGCAGTTGCCATATTAATTATAACCAAGCAACAAGACGGTGCAAATGACTGGCAACACAAAGTTGAACCATGTGGACAACAGTAATCTAATGACAACATAGTGGTCATTTAATGGTGCTAATTGGCTGGCTACTTGCCGTAATTACATGTTTGCTAGCAGACTTATACTAGAATGTTGAATAGCAAGACTTGATGTATCATCTCAACACACTATTATAATGCCACTAGTTTGGTGTTGAAATTTGACATTACTGAATGTTATTCTTGAATATGCAAGTGCATTCAAGAAATTATTTGGTTTGCTTTGTCCAAACAACTGAAGGACAAAGTGACCAAACTTTTAATACACATTTAAACTTTGGTTTCGGCATAAGTTGTTTTTTCCATTATAATTAGATTCACAAAAATCAAACTTGTTAGAATATTTAAAATGTGAAGGAAACATTGTATGTGCATCTTTCAATGTTAACCAATGAAAAATTTACCAACAATCAACAATCATTTAGAGAAACTTGTAACATTGGTATAAGTGCAACATCAAGCTCAATTTCGAAAGAAAGGTATTAAGTGCAAAAACATTATCTTTTATTTTAATGGATTACTTTTTCTCATGGTATGGATCATATATATGAACCCAAAAAGTAAGCCCTAGCACAAGCATAATCAAAATGGGACTCAGAAAAATCAAATTGATGCAAAGCAGAATTAAACCTTGTGAATTGAGTAAAAGTGATTTGTCTCACTGCAAAATTCCATAAAATAAAATGAATCTGGCATTAAAAAGCTAACAAAACAACCTAACAACATCATTAGACAACAATTCACCACCATGTCCACTACTAGTCAATATCCCACCCAATTTTAAGGTGTTGCAATTGGGGCTTTACTAAACTCTCAATAAAATCTTTAACAAGGCAATGAAGACTCAAAAACATCATAATCGGTTCCCCCAATCTCTACAAACTTGACCTACCAACTTTGTGGTCTAAACCCTAAAGTTCCCCAATGCCTACTGGCCCACTAGCCTATTAGCTCCCGAGGTCCACCTTGTATGGTTGCAAGCAGGGGAGGTTCTATTCAGGCTCCACTGTACCTGACTTAGGATGCCAGTGTTGGGTGGATATAAGATTTTTTCAATATCCATCAGTTCCGGTTATCCACCAATTTGTTATCCATTGGTTTGATGTTTATTTTTATTTTTTTCACCCCTTATATCCTGTAAGGTTGTCAAAATAATTTAAAAATCCAATATCAGATTTCAATATGGATGGATATCCGCCAACATTAATATCCACCAGATATACTGACACTCTGAATAACAAGATACAACAAGAGAAGAAGATGAGAAAAAAACAATATGTCGAGCCTGAGCTGGAGCTTGGACCTGTTTTTATTCAGTTTTTAGGGTTATTTTAAGTTTAGATGAATGCCGTTGGCAACCAACTTTTTATCTTTCCTCAAACATCCTACAAGCCTGCTTTCACCCTAAACCTAAAACCCCCATGCTCATATCCATACTTGGGCAGGGATTTCATAGCTTATCTGAATATGAAAAATTAGATAATTCAGTCATTATTTCCTTGGTTTAAACACCCCTAGAGAATGGGCCTTGAATAGTGGATTCTAACACATGAAAAGAAAATAACCTGCTCACATCAGTTGCTTCAGGACTAAACAAGTAGTAAATAACAAATCTAGTTTGCTACATAATGCAATGGCCTTCTTTTTTTGTTCATTATTTTCACCTCATAACCTGGCGCTAACTTGCATTCCCACTATCCACCTTGAACAAAAAGTGACAAAACATATAACTATTTCACTACCTCTGAAGGCTTCAGTCTTAATAACAGCAGCAAGGCCAAGATTGAAGGAAGAAATTCAAAGCAAAGATAGAGATATCTTCCCAATTTAAAGTTCAAATTCCACAGAAAAGAAGATGAGTAGGCACCAAAAAACTTCCTGAAAATGTAAAATACTGGTGAGTTATGGAACAATAATTCTGGCTAATCATCTCACTGTAATAATTCAAGATCACCAGGATGCAACTCTTTGAAGTCTATAGAAGTTTTTCGAAGTGCTTGTAAAATGACTGCTGCTTCATGTTCCAATTGACAAGAAGTGATTTGTTATGTACACTTAGTATGGCAGAGAATATGTGAATCAGAAAGTGGGTCACAAGAGGCTTGACAAATCACAATTGTGTAATGTACAAATTAAGTATTGGTGACTATTGTACTAAGGATACCAGAATTAGGGTATTCTTTAGTTTTGATGAGCTTGGTACAGCTTGGTGCTTTGAAGCCCTGAGAATTCCAAAAGGAATAACTGGCTTCATTGCCTCCCTATAAGTGGACGCTCCTAGTGAGGGCATACCTAGCAGAATCTGCTGTTCATGGCCTTTTCTGTAGTACATAATGACCACAAAGAGAGAACCAACCGTAACTTTTTCCTAATCACATCTAGTTCTAAGTTACTAACTGTTTTTGTTCATCTCAAAGTTACCTGTATTTACTTTTCACTAGTAACTTGCCAGTTGTGGACCGGTCTTGGCCGGTTCTTTACTTTTACTAAGAACCTTAGGTTCTGTTCTTAAAAAATAAATTAGAAGTATCTCAGTTCTAATTTCACACATAAATTTGGAACTAGGAATCTGGTTCCAGGTCTGGTTCTTCCCCCAAAAAAAATTATTTTTCCAGTTTTGAAAATTAGACCTGGTTTGAGTCCAGTTCTTACTAACACAGACTGGAACTAATGGTTAACTGTCATTAATCTCCGGTTCTAGTCACTTGTTTTATTAAAACATTTTTTTTTCAAAAATATTAGTTCCAGGAACTGGCAAACCTAGTTCCACTTCTGATTCTAGGAGAAATAAAATCATTTTCCAATTCCAAAAATCAGACCCAATTTGGATCAGAAGTTATTACCATTGTTTTGTGAATCTTCGAATTTCTAAAGAACTGTCTGTTCCAGTTCTTTAACTATTCCAGAATCAAAGAACCATTGGCTTTAGTTATTTCAAAAACCTTAAAGAATCTGACCCAAAAAAAATTCATACCACGGTTATATACAAAAACCAGTTCTTTGGATATTTTGAGAACCAGTGGGTAAGAGGTACATACCCAGGTTGATAACCGGTGGCTGTGTGTCCCTAATTATAGGAATCTCTCGAATTAGTTCTTACCCACCAAACCGGGTTTCCTGCCCAACATTGTTGTAGACCTTAGCTTAGGGATGTTGGCAGTGCGTTGACTGACGGGTAAGTAGTATATACCCAGTTGATAACCCGGCGGCTACATGTCCATACTTCTGAGAATGGCCGGTTCTTACCTGCCAAAACGGGTTCCTGCCCAACATTGTTCTTGGGAATGTCGGCACTGCGTTCACCGGTTGACCGACCTCGCTGACCGAGAACCAGCGGTTCCCTAATCCGTCGACCCGAAGAAACAAAAGCGAAAGAAAACCGACCCGAAGAAGTCCCGGCTGTCCTTCCCCCTCGCTCGCCGTTAAAGTCGCGAGACCCCAACTCGATCGCTCTGTCTCTTCGCTCTCTGTCGCTCTCTCTTGCTCTCGCACTCTCTGTCGCTCTCTGTGGCTCTCGCTCGCTCTCGCTCTTCTCGCGATCTGTCGTTTCTTGGCTGCATTTTCTGCGAGACTCTGCTGTTGGAACTCTTCATGTGATCTGAGTTTTTCAGCACTACTACTGTTTTCTTTGGCTCCAAAGATAGTTTATCAATATGCAGTACTAAAGCTTTGCTTCCTGCCGCTGCTTTTACCGATTATTGTAGTACCTACACTGAGTGTCTCGAGCGCTTGCAGGGGTTATAGGCGATCATCGGGCTGCGTGGACTCACAGGTGAGTAACTGGGTTCACATATACAAGACTTGTCCATTGGTTGCAATATTGCTGTCATCACAAGTCTCAAGCTCTTGGGAGAACTTCTGCAGGAGGCCTGTGTTTTCAGAACCGTCCTCCTAATGCATGATGCAGATCCGTAGTTTCATGTCGGACATCGCACACTACATGTATGTGTTAGCAACTCTCTTCTGTTTGTTTGTTTGCAGGGTTGTTACAGCTTGTTGCAACAAAAAACTCTTGACAAGCTCTAGAGTTTCCGTTTGCTTTCAGATCGTCTTCGTTGCTTTGACTCTTGCACAGGTATGTGTCTCTTTCTTCCCTTCCGCATCGCATGGAGTAGTTCTGGAATTCTGGGAACAATAGTTTTGGTGATCTCACGAAGCAGCACCCCGGACTTTCTTGTCTTGCAGATAATGGACTCCGATCTCAACATGGTTCCAAACGTCGACAGTGGGATGCAGGAAGACCACGTGCAGGCGACCTCAGCTGCAGCTGCAGCTCCTGAACCTCATGGGCAGACGGCCGTCCCAGCCTACGTAGGGCCGGCACGGCTCTACTTCGGACAGATACCGGCCGATCTAGTCGAAGAAGCTGGTACTGTAGTTGCCTCCTTTCAGCAGCTGCAGTTGGATGACCATGGCGGTGAAAGTGATTCCCCCGCCAGCGACGATGTTGGCGCGCAAGCTGCGGAGGTCGCAGCAGTCCTGCAGCAGCCTGATGCCCCTGCTGAGAAGAAGAGGAAGCTTTCATATCGCTGCGGATCACCTTCCAAGAGCTCTAAGTTTCTGGGTGTAACGCATTACCAACGCACTGGTCGATGGGAAGCCCACATCTGGTAAGTACCTCCGGCATCTTGTAGATCGAAAAGCACTCGGTGCTGGTTCTCTCTGCTCTTGACGATTGTTTCATCCGACAAGTTCTGGATCTTCCTCTGTAAATCTGCTCATGATGCGACATGTATGTTTTTGTGTGGCATGCTGTGCAGGGTTGATGATGTGGAGCCGCACAAACAACTCTATCTCGGTACATTCCTCTCACTTCTAGCATGCCAAGCTTGATCAGGAAGTTCTCATTCCCAGCTGCTGCTGCTCTTTTGATTGTAGAGGATGTCATTTTGTTGCTGCTGATCATGTGTGCCATACGATTCTGTTTGCATTTGCTTGTTGATCTTGGATGCAGGTGCATCAGCCACAGAGGAAGAAGCTGCAAGGTACACATCTAGATACTCGAGCGGATCTTCGAGACTTAATTGTTGGACTGCTGTTTTCCTTCTTGAGCTAGCTAGGTTTCCATACATTCAAGCAGGAGTTCTTCATGCACTAGTAACCAGCTGCAGCCGCTGGATTGTGAATTATCGTGCTGCACCATGCATGAATGACACTGAGAATGCTAAAGAAGCTGTAATAACAACTGCTTATGCTGTTGTCTGACTGCAGCTCATGGATCATCTGTGATTTTATTGCAGGGCTTACGACAAAGCAGCCCTTGTGCTGAGAGGTGAGGGTTTCCAGGATCGTATCAACTTCAAGCCTGCTCAACAATACGAAGATGATGTCAAAAGGGTAAGCTGTAATGCACGTTTGGTACTACAGAAAGCTTGCAGCTGGCCTTTTCTGATGTTCTTTATGAGAGTTCTTCTTCCTTGATATCTTTCTATCATGCTTGCAGGGTCCTAGCTAGAAGTTTCGATCATCCTTTGATTTCTGAGTAGTACTGGTATATACAACTATGTAATTGGATCATGGCTTGTGAAATGATCTGCTGCAACAAGAATGACATGATGCTGCATGGAGGGATCCATCTGCAAGTACAGCTTGATGAATTCATTCATTCATTCATTGCGTGGTTTTGTTCACTACAGCTGAAGCTTCTCACCAAGGACCAAATGGCTCTTTTCCTTAGAGGAGACAGCAAGGGAACTGGTGCTGTGTGGACATACCCTTATGTGAGGAAGATCAAACCTGGCATATTTGAGGCTACTTACGCGGAGAACTGGAAGAGGAGAAGGTACACCTACACATGCCCTGTAATATGCACGAATCTATCTTTCACCACATGCTCCACATCTAATTTCTCTACCATCGACATTGAAAGGGTTTCATGAAAGATTATCGTGTACTCTTTTTAGTAGTCTGCAATGTGCAATTGTGCAATGCTGACCACTCTAGTGCAAATGAACTCATGAATCGACGACACAAACGCGACTTTCGGTGTTCATCAGTATGTGAGGAATTATGTGTGCTCATGAGATACTGATGATGAGCATTGACTGAAGAACTTATTGTTGGTAATCTTGATTGAGTATTGTTTTGGCAGTCCGGTGGAGGAACTCTTGGGCTCATACAGCACGGAGGATGAAGCAGCCAGGTACCCTGCAAATCATGCATATGTTCCTCCAGTTCTTAACATACAGCTTGAATCAACTTCTTTTTTTCCATTTCCATGATCTTAGTATTTTCTCATCAAAACCTTAGCTTCGTAGCTGGAATCCTAGCTGCTGCTTCGGGTCCTCGTGTCGACCTTCTCATTGGTGTGCTGTGATCATAGCAGTCTGTATGAATCTTGCAAGCCTGCTTCTTCAACTGCAGAGATATGAAACAAAAATCAAAGATACATGTACATATGAACTTAGAATCATGCAAGAGAAATGACATACATGTAGATCGGCTGCACAAGGAAGTTAGCTTTAGTATGGGATACATGACTGATTGTTGCCCTAAATGATGGTTGATTGCAGAGCTGTCTACGACAAAGCCGTGCAAGAAAACAACAAGGACTTGGCTCAATCGATCAAGGACATATCTATTGTGCGGACTCTGCCAACTACTGCACAGCGAGCTGCCATTGGTAAGGGGCTTGCACCACATGATGAATTACCAAGATATGATCCTTCAGGTCAAGTACTACACTGTAAAGTCCTTTGAACTTTCCCTTCCCCAAGATCATCCCTTCTGATACCATGTAATTGTAAGTTATAACGGATGTGTTTGGTATGTTACAGATGCTGGACTTCCAGTACCATCCGCTCAGAAAACCGTGACCAGGAGACGGCGCAAACAGAAGGCGCGCAGGAAGCCATATACCCCTCGCAAGAAGAAGCTGGACGTCGTTGCAGGAGCAGCTGCGGCAACTGGAGGCCACGATCAGACATTGCAGCAGGTGCTTATTCATATTGCTTTGTGTCGTTTGCGGCTTTTTGGGATGTTCCTCGATTCATCTAGAACAAGTTCTTCAAGACAATGTTTGATCTCAAGTGGTAGGGCTGATGGCTTTCTGGCAAGCTGACATTGTGGGTTCAGTCTGCAATTGAGCCCCACGTGAGTCCAGTCCTAGTGCTCCTGGAAATGTAATTTTCTGGTATATACATTCAGGACAATGTCACTATGTCGGAGGATGGCACCAACAAGACAGATACTGACCAGTATGTCCAGCTCCCAGCAGCTGATGATGATGACCTAAACGAAACCCCAGTAACCATGAGCTGGGAGCATCAGGAAGTCGACGTGCAGGACGTGAAGCCGACTCCAGACCGTGTACTCTTCAATCCAGTGCCATTAATCCTACCATCGTATGTCCAGGCCGATGATCCAGTGCAGCTCCCAGTTCGTCCAGTAATTGCTGCTGCTGGAAACAATGCTGCTGCACCAGCTGCCGATGAGCTGCCAAAAAACTCGGCAGCAACTGGACCATACCTGCCCTTTGATCCTTTAAAGCTGCAGATCCTTCGTCCACTGAATTAGACCTGCAGCAGGTCATGGTGCCAACAAGCAAATGACATAATCCAGCTGGTTGTCAACAACTTACAACAGCTTGATCGTGCATCACATATTGCAGAGTGCAGCTGAAGGATCAGACTGTACCTTGGAATTCTTGGTCTGTTCCAAGTTCTATTCCTAATTCTGAGCTCAATGTCTGCTCTAGTGGGTCAATCTGTTCTCATTCTGGGTCAGCTGCAGTTTCTATTCTTCCAGACTAGGATGCCAGATCCCCACCTTAGCGGATTCTCTTTGAAGACATATATCTTACTATTCCAGAACCAGAAAAAAAACTATGGATACTTGCATCACGCGTCTTATAATCAGCTATGTTCAAGACAGCTGATCAGTACTTACAGCAGTTTCTCTCGTATGTAGCGAGATGCTGGACTTTGAAAAACTTTTCTACATGCTCATGGGTTGATCATATATGCTCATGAAACTCTTCCTAGGAAGACACTTGAAGCTTATTATATAGTAAGTTCATGAGACTTTAATGCTGGATTAATGTGGTTGCGTTGCACTAGCTTGCTAGGATTTTGTAATGCACTATAGATGATGTTCAGGAATAAAAAGTTGTTCTATTAATCTGTATAGTAACTCCTCACAACAGCTTATAAGAGTTTGCTAGCTAGCTCCCAAATAGATACATACACTCTTCTACAAGCATGTTGTATGACTAGTAAAGGATGTGTATACGTCTCTGACTTTATGTACAACAATGTTACAAGATCTTGTTCTTGTGTGAAAATTACTAGGCAGACTTTAGAACTGAAAATTTTATATAGCGTCAAGTAAATATTGTACAGTTACTGCGAGTGATATAAATTCATGGTGAATTTGAACTTGGAGTCTTGTCATCTGAGATCTAGAGAGATGAATTAGACACTAATTAAGCAAAGTAAAGTTAGCGTGTCGACTAGTGTTCCTGAAGTTGCAGAAGAAGATAAAGTTAGTGTAAGTACTACTGTTCAAAAGCCATGAACGACGTTCATTTCCTGCATGCGTTAGTTGCAGATTTATAAGTGCACGTAGGACGAACGAGAGCGCTGCAATCATCAACAAATTTATCATTTTAAAAAGCAACTGCGTGGTGATCATTTCATAGTCCACCAAAAAGGAGTTAATTACGTGCAAATTATAAGTCATTTCCAGCTTATATCTCCAGAAAACTAATTTTCAGGTTGAGTTGCATGTTCTAACCGTTCATTTTATACACGTGATCCGAAAAGGCAAAAACTGGTTCTTTACTAAATCATCCCATACTAAAATACGCCATCAGGAAATATTAAGTAACTGTGTGGTTGTTGTTGAAGATGCATGTAATTTTGGAGGTGCATAAAAATTTGCAGCGGGCTGTAATTTTTAGAATATCGAAGAGTTTGAAAGATTTTTATTTGAAACCCAAGTTTTGCTTACGAGATGCTGGCGACGTCCAAATGTGGTCTCGTGATAAAGTCAGCTAAAGTCGCGAGAGGATACGACGTGACAAATAAACAGATGGGTACTGATTACCATCTCCATCTCTCCCGGTGAACAACGACAGCGCCCGTACACAGAGCTAATTATGCTAAACAGTCACAACCGTACATAGAACCTCTGACTAGGTAACCAGATACTCTAAGGACTCCCATTCCCTATGTTTTGTCGTCAACGTTTAGTAGTTTTAATTCGAGACATAATTTCCAAATAGTCAATCATTTGTCGTAACAGCTGTGGTTGCTTCGCGTGGCTGGCTCAGGACTGGTTTCAAGAGTGATCACTGATCACCCTCGTACATACATGGTATATACTTCACCGGATTCGTTTCCGTACTGACAGCATGAGTAGTACTTGCGTCAGCAATGAATATGTCAGCCGCACGAGTTCATCAGAAATACCAAAGATGACAGCGCCAGCATAATCGCTTCTTTTATTATGAACTTCAGAGTTCTCGTACGATGTTGCACACGAAGTTTTTTGCCTCTCCCTAATTTTGTATGACAAAAGTTAATCTGCACGTAAATGCATGCTCGTTGCCGGACTTTTCTACGAAATTATGAACATTTACATATGATTATTCATTTATCGTTGTAAACAGGGTTTCTATTTTTTTAATTTTTTGATGTCGAAAATTTTGCTAACTTTTCCAACAAGATTAGCCAAATTTCTATATTTGGTTTTGAGTGTGTAGCCAAAGGTATGGAGAGATGATTATAGTTTTTGTAGTTCATATCTGGTTTATAGCCAGATTTGGCTAACGCTTCCTGAGGGATGATCACCACTTTTTTTACATCTTCCTCTGGACAATCATCACTTTAACTTCAAAACAAAAATTCTTTAAAAAGACAGTGTGGCCACAGTGCTCCGTAGTGTTTATTTTTCAATTTTGTGATGTTGCCACATCAACAATCATCCACAAGGAGATTTAGAGACATTTGGTTATAGATCAGCTATGAAAGTAGAAACCTATTAAAATCCTTCTACATCTCAATGACTACTTGCTTGAACATGTGAAAACACGGCAATTTTCAAGATTTTTTTCTATGTATAATGATTTTTTTTTGTAAGAAAAAAGGTTATACTTGATAGGATTTTTTTTTTTGAATAATAATCTAGTGAAAACAACACTGGTGCTCATTGAAATGGGGATCAGGATTGGGTTGAAAACGTGCCCATGGACATGGAATTGGTAGAACATAAATGGGAGTTCAAGCATAAATTTTGCCCCTAATATCTTATGGGGGCACACATGATTGTCCTAGGAAAAACTCATTGAAAAAATCATGAAAACCCAAAAGAATCTCGTGTTTGTTTGGGGGAGTTCCCTCTAATGGAAAGCTGACTAGGGATTAGGGACCTGTGTATCTTTTATTTAGTCCCACAAATTTTGAGGGTTGTTCACCTAGTATTTGTTACTGTGAACTGTGAGTACATTTATTTTTGGCAAACTTCACATTGTGAACTGTTACTGATTTTAACTGAAACATGTTGGGTTGAACCAGCATTGGCCAATTTTATTTTTTTATAAATAATATCTGAGTAGGTTTTCTTTAAGAAAATTTTTGCAATCACACAGGTTATCACTATCAATATCAAAAAAATTGGATAGTAACTATTGGTTATGCATAAGTGTAAGTTTTCAAATAATCGATTAATAATCACTTGTTATCCTACCAATAATTAGTTGGCTATAACTTATATTGTTTTATAAAATTAAATTTTCTTTGTATAAGTGTTTAATTATTGACAACCTATAGGTAGATTATAATTGGATCATTGAGGTAATTTATTGGATTTTTGAAATTTTAGCACCAAGCAATTATCAATGTAATCAGTTATCAAAAAATCAAAAACCAATTTGGGTAGGTTATTAATAACTAACTTGATAACCAAGTTGATAATCGGGTCAAAAGTCAATAAACAACTAACCAATTGAATTTTCAAATTTTAATAACCTACTTAGATGATTCAATTATCATCCAAGTAAGTTATCAATGTTTAAAACTAGTGGGTACCTGTGACCTTCGGACACTGTGAAGTCCCCCGTTTTCTTTAAACCCAGTTCATGTTTTAGTGTTTTTTAGAAACTTTTATCTTTTTTATTTTTTATTTTAATGTGTTTTCTTTTTTATTATTATTTTGTATAATAAAAATAAAGTGTTTCTTTTTCACTTTTGTATTTTTGTTTATTTGGATGCAAGTTTGAAGTTTGGAGAAAGAAGACACACCTCATTCTTTTTCAAGTAGGGTTTTTCTTCATTATTATAAGTTTTATTTTTTCTTATTTTCTACTATTTATTTGGTTTTTTCATTTTTGTAATTTTTTTTTCTTTTAAGATTATTTTATTGTATTTCCATTTTTTGTTTCATGTTTAAATTTTTTTTTTAATATTTTTTTCGTTTTTTTCATTTTTTAAGTGTTTAAAAAAAAATTCTAATTGTTAAAATGTTTTTCTGTTTTTTTTTTCTAGTTTTTCCCCTTTTAAAAATATATATTTGTTTTTTTTCTTTCTTTTTTTTTACAACTTTGTTTCATTTTATTTATTTATTAATAACGTGATCGATGGCTGGTGCGGGGAAACGGAAGATCCAGCGAGCGTGCATCTCTCTGCCACCACGACCCGCACCTGGCGCTGGAACATTTCAGGCCAGGTGCGGCTCATTTCGAGACCTCATTTCTATCATTTAGGGGTTGCAAAATCGGCCTCGCAGAAACTGTTAACGGGTCAGAATGGACAAGTTCAGACAGACACACTGACAAACAAGTGAATTAATATATAAGATATGAACACCAAAAAAATTAAAATAAGAAAAAAAATGTTTTACTTGTTTTTAAACCCTATATTTGATGTATAACCAATAAGTTAAATAGTGGTTATTAAGGCTCAGTTATTTGATAACCTACCCTTATGTATAATTGACAATTATTACCCAATTTCTTTCAAAAACCTACTTGGCACCCAAAAAAATTAACTTAGTACCTCATGGTTATTATGTAAAAAAATAATTCACGAACATTGGTTTCAAATTGCCATAAAGGGCAAAAAGTCATGAATCACTTGCCTATTCTTAATACCATTTAATAGTCTAATAATTTTGTTTCAAGAATTAGGGATGTGACAATTGCATTCAATATTTGGGAATATTAGTATCAAGTTTGTTAACACATGTCTAGTTCAAAAGCACTATAATTGTTTTTGGTACTAATATCAATGTCTTTTTTCCCTGAATTTTTTTATTCTTTTGGAAAAAATAATGGGAACTTTTTGGAATTTTTTTCTATCTAAAAATTTGACTGTTTTTTTTTTTTGAAAAAAATTGCCAAATTTTGGATATCACAAAATTGAAAATAAAAATCCCGAATTGATTCTAATTGATCCTTCATGCTTTAAGTTTAACCATTAAGTTTTTTTTAAGTACCTACTCACTAACTTGGGCAATTCATTTCACAGAGTTACATAAAATAGGTTATGTTATCACTATAAGTAATCATGTCCATACCAATCCATGTGTTTATGACTTATGTTCAAATCAACCATTTGCATGATTATTGTTCCAATTATTCTCCATAGCATGTGGTAAATGTGATCTATAGTCACATATTTAATTACAAAATGGTTTTAAGTTCTAAATGTGATTAAAGAAATGACTTACAACTACTATTGGTTTGGATGAAAATGAATTTATTTTTCATATATATTATAATCCACAATTGGTCCAACATATTTCAATATATATGAAATTTTAAGTATTTTTGTGATTAGAAATGTGCTTTGAAACAAGTGATGAAATAACATGTGGCATCTTGTTCAACTTGAATTACAACTATATATCATAATTATTAATATTCATGTGCTAATGGCAAGCTAATGCATGCAACATGTTATGTTAACTCATATAGTTTAGGACTAGGAAGCCCCTTAGGTAGCCTAGGTAACCTAAACAAGCCTTAAGTACCTTTGGACTTTAGATACTTTAGATAGCCCCAGGTAGTTTATATAATCTAGGTAGTTTTTAAGCAACCCTTTGGTACTTCCTAATTAAATACCTTAGCAACCCCTAGGTAGCCCATATGTAAACCTTTTGGTACCTTTGGTAACACATACATAACCTAGCAATCCCTAAGTACTAACCTTTAAGTAGCCTAAATTGTAGTCCTTAGATAAACCCCCTATGTATTTTAAGGAGTTTAGACTACCTAAGAAATAACTTTAAAGTGGCCTAAACAACCCCTACATAACCCTTAAAAATACTTTAAGTTGTTTAGGGAACTATTTAGTAGTTTTTTTAAAAAGTATTCCTCAACATTACAATCAATAATGAAACCATCATGCATTTCATTAGGTTTATAATAAATTGCATACCAAATTTCAAATGCCTTTATGTAAAACAAATGTACAAAGGTTTTTTAATTAATTGAGTAAAATGTGATAAAACGTTTTTTTTAAAGTTAATGATTTGACAAAATAGGGGCTTCATTATCCAAAAGTTTAGACTAGTTTATGTATTTTAATGTTCCATCAACTTGAAATTACCAAAAATATAATCAAAGTTTTACTTTCATTCATTTGAAACCAATCCAAGTCCCCTACTTACATCTACTTGCATTTTCAAAAATCTACTTAAAGGCATATTAAAAACATAAAAAATATTTTCACTACATTAAAATTTGAAAAACATCTTCATATTGATCATCATGTTATAAAACATTTCAAATTTTTTTATACTAAAATCTACTTAATGACCATTTTCATTCAAAAAAATAAGTTTCACAAATTGGCCTACTTTAGCATATTTACACCCAACCCGTAGCAAAATCAAACCCTAAGTATGGAGTACCCTTAAATACCTTATTTAACTTAAATAGTCTCTATGTACCTTGAATAGCTTAGCCAAGGATGGAATATCATAAAATAATTCAAAATAACCTAAGATGGTTTAAGGTGAAATAAACTAAAATAATGAAAAATAACTTAGGATAGAATAGCTTAAAATAATTTAGGTTTAAATAGCCTAAAATAGTCAAAAATGTCTTGGAGTAGAATAACTTAAATTAATAGCTTAAGGTGGAATAGCCTAAAATAGCCAAATTAGGTGGACTATGTAATCAATTTATTAAATAGGTTAGGTAGTAATTAAGTAATAAATTGGTAGGCTAAGTAATAGGTGTTTTATTATGTGAATATGTGATAATGTTTTTGTGCACAAGACAAAGAATGTAATAATGTTACATAATGTTTTTTTTTTATATTAAAATTATTTATTTTAGATCCTTTGTTTGCAAGTTGAATTTTGTAACATATATATTTAGGTGAATAAAAGGGATGGTATGCATTTTAGAAATTCAAAGTGCATGTGCCATTTGAAATGAGCTAATAAAAAAAAGCTTCTAAACTTGAACCAAAAAAGTCCCATTTAGTTATTCAATCCTATAACGTACACCCATTTGCCTATCCTAAACTTATATGCCTACTTAAGCTTATAACCAACATTCATTTACTTACTTTAAACCTACCTACCTACCTAAACTTATAGTCTACATGCACTTACTTATCCTAAACATGCATGCATGCATGCCTACCTACCTACCTAACTTATTTTAAGTTGTTAATTCTAATTTAGCATAACCTAGCCTAGGATTGTCAGACGGATTATTGCCATGTGGATACATCCCAATCAACTATGAAACATTTCATGCAAATGAACTTCTTAATTGTAAATTAAATCATAAAGGACCATGTCAAATCATCATATGCAACTACACTTTTTAGTCATAAAACCAATCACAATTGATCATGCCACATAGGCTAGATGCCAATTGGATGAAAAGTTTGTATTAGTCACATAATCAACATTTTGACAAGGTGCCATGCACATAATGTTTTTTGCAATTATATGTAACAATCACATGTGGCATTTGCAACTAGAATTTAATTATAAAACCAATTGTTAATACAAGAATTCCTTGTAGTGAAGCCAACCTAAATAGGTCACACAATGCCATTTGTTCAACTTGGAACTTGCCATGTGTCAACATTTCAATGGCCAATTTTTTAAAATGATCCCACATTTTAATCACAAATGACCATGGCATGTAGGCATATGTTTAATCAATGGTTGATTTTTCAAGTTTTAATAATAAAATTTGTATTAATGTCATAAGTCATTCAAAAACATTAAACATGATATTTTTTTAATATAATTTAAGGACATGTGATGTAATTTGGAATGAATCTAATGATGATAAAGTATTCAAAATCATTCATTAAACATTTTAATTTATGTTTTAAAATCATTGTAAAAACTCTTATTTTGGGGGAAATGGTTTACACATATATTTACATAACAATATGATGCAACATCTTTTTATGTCATTATTATTTTTTTAATTCTAAAATAAACATTCAAAAAAATGTTAAGGGTGTTTCATATTAATGTGGATGCACCTTTACCATTGCCATTCTCATCATTTCATCACCCTTCATCATTGTAAAAATTTCAATTAAAAACACTTATTTTGAACCTATTTTTTTATATAAAAAATGCCAAAATTTGGGATGTCCTAGAAGTTGACACCCAATTTTGAAACATCCTTGGAATGTCTTACTAGAAAGGGATGTTAAGAACATTAGTTAAAACATACTCTTGCACATTACATTTTTATGAACATTACATTCTCGAATGGCACACACATACATAGTTATTTTGCCCAACTCAACAAAATGCTTATGTCATAGGGAGCCTCTCTTAAAGCAATTTTGGACTTCCCATGTGGACCTTAAGGTTCATGAAAATTTGTTATAATTGCACCCAAATGGTTGATAAGGTAAGGTGTTAGGCAATTCAACCAAAGATCCACAAAATTTCAAACCCTATGTTTATTCATAACCATAATATGGCATGAATTGATTTGTTTTGATAGTCAACTTCATGGAGAAAGTTGACAACTTGACATATTAGAATTGGAAAGTTATTTCTACTAAGTTTTTGATAACATTAAGCCAAAATTGTGGATTTTAATCAATATATTCCATTGTTCATTATGTAACCTTTTATAAAGAATGCAACATGCAATACATAACACAACACAATTTTTTGATAACAACTGACACATTAATCTTGCAACTTTGCCCAAAAACTACATGAATTATGTTAAAATGAACGATTTCAATCTTGACAATAATATCCTTTAGATAGAATGCAATATGTTTCCAAGGTTGTGCACACATTCAAGAAAAGTTGGAAGGGAACATTTAAATTTACTTCAAACTATTTATTCAAAAGGTGCACAAGATAACAAAAAAAAATGTAGGATTCAAATTGATGTAGGCATCTACAAAAAGGTTCATTCTAGTGTTGGGTGGATATCTTGAAAATCCAAATATCTTGACTAGATATCACTTAGGGTATCACTTTTGAAATCCTTTTGATATCAAATTTTTTGATATCCGAAGTGATATCCTTATCTTTGGATATCAAAATAATGATATCCAATCATATAATATCTTGACAAAATAATTTTTTTTGAAAATATGATATACAAGGCGGATATTAAATCCATGCCTAGATATGGATATGAGAGGGATTTAGGTTTAGGGTGTAGGTTGTTAGGGGGATCAAAACAAAATTGTGGGAGCCAATTTAGGCCATTACAACACAAAAAAAACAGTAGGTGTTAGTGTAGTTTGTTACAAGGGAAAAAATTGATGTGGACTTTGCCATTAAACCTAAAAAGAACAAGAACCTTAAATCTAGAATAAAATGGGGCTTAAGCTCAACTCGCGCCCATTTTCTCCTTTCTCCTTCTCTTCGCATTCTGCTATATTATGCTTTTGCTCTGCTTTCCTCTCCTTGCACTTTACTTTCCTTCACATCGTTGCTTTCCTTTTCACCCTACTATTCTTTTTTTCGCCCCACTACTTTCCTTTTCACATTATTACTCTCCTATTTGTCTTGTTGTTCTTTTCTTTGTGCTGCTTGGCATTCCTCTTTGTGATGTTGTTCTCCTCTTTGGTTGTTTTTTTATTTTAAGTACAAGGTTCTTCACATTATTGCTCTCCTTTTCACGTTGTTATGTTATCCTCTTCATGTTATTACTATTGGTGTGTTGTTATTCATTGAAGAATCTTGTACTACCCCCTTACATTCCTTCTTGTAGGAAGTGGGAGTGGTCGAGAGTCGAGAGTTGAAAAATTGTATTTTTTCAGTAAGTATTTTTCTTTTGCTTATTTCCAACATGTCTTTTGTTCTTTTTTTTTGTTTTAATTTTTTTGGCTTTTGGTTTGTGGTGTAGGGCTTGTTATAAATTGTTTTGGAGACAAATTTAAACCCTTGTACTTTAGACAATTTTATCTTTACTTACTTGTTGTGCAATATCTTTTTGCTTGCTTATAAATGCTTTGCAGTTTTATATGTTCGCTCATTTTGCAAATTTTTTAATCTTTGTTTGCTTGTAAATGTTTTGCATCATATTTAGTTGTGCATAAGAACACTATCATCACATTACATAGTAAAACCTTGTATTTGTTTCCTTAGTTTTTCCACCATTTGGCCTTGTAAAATAGTTGTGAAAGATGGAAAGGTCAAATGAATTTAGTAATCAAACCATGCAAACTAAAGACTATATAGTAATGCATCTATGATGAAATTGAACTTAATCAAGTAAAGGAAGAAAGTGAAAATCCAAGTCTACAAACTAAAGTAAGTAAAGTGTTAGGAGAATTTGATCATGAGAAAATTAAATAGATTTTGCAACAGTTGCAAACTCAAAGAAAAAAATGGCGTCCTCATAATAAAAATGCACTTTGTTGGTCTTTTTATTGTGTTAATGATAACTTGAAAGCAAACTTCGATATTCATCAAATGATGTGTTGTTTATTGTGTCATTCTCAACCTATTGTTTATATGAATTCAAGAAAACAGTTAAGGAAAGGTTTAGTAACATATTATAAAACAAGTGGCATAACATGTTTGCAAAAACATCTTGATGTAGATCATTCAACAATTTATAATGGGTTTCAAGAAGAAATGAATAATCAAGGGAAAGAAAATGTAAAGAGGTAATCTACAAAGAAAAGGTCTCTTATTTCCAATTTTTCCATATTTGAATATTTTGCTTCAAAAGATCCCTTCAAAAGATGATGTGGAGTAAAAAATGTTTGTGGAAAATCTTGCACTTTTAATAATGAGAAATCTTTTGCCTTTGTAATTTGTGGAGAGTGTGTGGTTAAAGTGTCTAGTGTTACAATTATGTCCTTGTGTGTAATTTCCTTTTCAAAAATTATTTTTAAACACTATTTTGCTTGAATTGGTGGAAAAAATTAAAGAAACATATTTTTGCCTTTATTAAATGATTATAGTTATGCTACCGCCAATTTTGATTTGTGGATGTCCAATGACACGCTCCCAAGTCCCAAGTTAGGCCCAAGATGGGCCTTGGTTTCTAAAACAGCGGAATTGTGGGGACTTGAGGGCACGCTCCTAGCTTTCAACACTAAAAGGGGTAAAGGGGCATGTTGAAGCTTCAGGATGGGACTAGGGAAAAGGAAAAGCTTTAGTTACTTACTCAAACTCAAACCTGCATCAAGCCAACCAACAAGTTGGTTAGTTCACATTTTGGAGCATCCTTAGTGCTAGGACAAGCCACAGGCAACTTTGGACTCAAAAGATTCAGCACATCCCGGATTTAGGGGAAGCTACCACCTTCCCCCATATAGTATTCTTTGCGTTACTCCACAGCACCCACATCTGAATGGTTTTTTGTCATGGGACTCCCAAGGAGGAGTCCTGAAACTGTCCTGGTTTGGACTCTTGGGACTTTGTGAGTTTAGAATTCTTTATTCAGACCTCTAATTGGGATGAAATCTAAAGCAAACTTGTAGCTCTCCTTGAGAGCTTTTCAATAGTGTGTTGCACTCCACCTGCACACACCGGGGTTTGGTCGATTCTCGACTTTTAGTGGTTGGGAATCAAACTACCAGTCTGACTTTCGGCCCTTCTTTTTGCCATAATTTGTGCCGCATATGTCCAAATGGCTCATGCGAGGCCATTTTTGACATTTACACTTCAATAGATTTCTAATGACATTAATAACGCCTCAAAGCAAGGTGTTTTGACCCCTACAATCAAACTCTGAAATTTTGGGAGTCCCGGAGGACTCCCAAGTCCCCATTTCGGGAGTGTGAGTGTCATCCTCACAGTCTTCCAAAAGTGGGGTTGCGACATCCAAGGGTGCACATGATGTGTTTGTCTTGGTCATAAATTTTTTGGGATCTAATTGGAAACCAAAACATGATATTCTTGGTTTGTTTGAAGTTGCTAAAATTACAAGATAAACATTGGCTAGAAATTTTATTGAGCTTTTAGATGCATATGGCTTGAGAAGTAAAATCATAACATATGTGAAGTATGAAGGTTCAAATTTAAATACATTGATTAATGTTTTGAAGTTTGTTGTTAAATGTGAAACTTTAGGTTTGGAAGAAAGTTTTTTGGGAACCTGTTTTGGTCATGTTTTTTCCAAAGCGTACCAATATGCCACAATTGATGACAAAGTTTGTAAGAACTTGAAATATGTGTCTATTAAATCTACTTAGGCATATTTGCAAAAATGCATTACTTGGCCAAAGAAATCTAATAAAGGATGTGAAGAATGAAATAGAACTTGCACTGAAGTTTGTTTGAAACCTAAGAAACTAAACATTCCAATGAAAACAAGGTTAGTTTAGTTTTTAGATAGTTAATTTTTTGTTCCATTTTTGCAAGTCTTTTTGTTTCTAATTTATTTTAATTGTAAGTAATTTTTGTTGATCCTTGATCTACTTTTGTAGGTTTGTAAGTAAAATCATCGTATTTCAAAAAGCATTACACTTCAAGGTAATATTTTTCCTACATTATAGTCGACAAATTATAATGAGGGTAATTAGTTGTGTCCTTCCACCTTTAACCTAACAAATATTTCAAATAATTATTGATGTTTTGCTTTCAGTTATAGGTGCTTGTGTGTTGAGCCAATCTCGTGGGCATTGGTTGCTTTCTAATGCTTTGAATGTAACAATCACTATAAGCTTGAAACTTAAAGGAGAATATAGAATTTCACTTAACTTGTAAGATTTAATTGATGATGATTTTGTTGTAGCCCAAGAATTATCATTACTTGCATCTAACATTAGAAGAAAAATATGTGGCATTTTAGATGGTTTTCTTTCATTCTTTAAAAAGTATGAAGGAAAGAAAACACATAACATGTTGCCCTTGATGTTAAATTGTGGATTTAAAAGTTTGAGGTTGGCTTCATCTTTTATTGGTTGAGAACATGTTTCCATTATGGAAGGGTATGAGCAATGATCCATATTTACTATGCTTTTGAAATGCAACCACATCCTCCACCTTATGGCATAATTTAGACATGTAGCAAATATGCGAATTGATGAAAAAAATAGCTTGGACATTTTTGAGATGTATGTTGGAACTAGTGAGCCAACAAAGGAGGTTGTAAACAAGGAGTTGTTGATGTTTAAAAGGTTTCAAGTGGATGTCAAGGACATTGAATGTCCTTTAGAATGGTGGGCGAAACAAGACTCTTTATTTCCAACTGTGGCATTTCTTGCTTATCAAATTCTTGGCATTGTTGGTTCTCAAATAGAAATTGAAAGAATTTTTTCATTGGCTGGAATTTTTACAAATTTGATGACATGTCATTTATAATTAGATAATTTAGATAAGATAATTTTTGTTAGAAAAGATTGGCCTAGTGATCCTATGGTGGGTTGTAATTCACCTTCTAGTTTGATAAAGTTGATTGAGGTTGATCTAGCTTTAGAGGAAGAATTAGAACAATATGAAAGTGAATTTGGTGAAATGAACTTTTGGACTCGTAATTTGTAAAATACTTTTGAAAAAAAAATTGTTTATCTTATTATCTAGAATGCTAGGTTATCTAACATATATTGATGGTGACAAATATCCGATCATATTGAAATCCAACATTAGATTTTTTTAATGATATCCTTAAAAGATATTACAATTGAAAATAAGAATAATAATAACTGGAACTAGCAAATAACAAATAGGCAGATAATTGAAATTGATGAATATATAAAAAAAAGTTATATCCACCCAACATCGGTTCATTCATAATTGGGCTTCCAAAAAAAAAGTTTAATTGAAAAATGATTCCAAAGGAAAATTTCAGATTTTGATCATGTTTAATATATTGCAATTGTGGTGTATTAATGTGTTTTTATAATTTTAGAAAATCTAATTTTTGTGCAAAGTTTTATAATGCACAAAATCTGAAAGTGAGTTGCAGCCCTTTCAAAGGGTTTTTGTGGGAAAGTTTTCAATTTTTTCACCAAAGAAGTAGGAAAAAAAGCTAAGTTGATCACCACATTTAGACTTTGTGGTCCTACATGTAATTAAAAAGTAGTAAGACTTAAAAAAACTTCTAGGTAGCTTCCTATTTGTCCTATAGCCAAACTTGGTTAAATTTTCTTGCAAATAGTTGTTAATGTGGATACATCACAAAATTGAAAGAAAAACATTAGTTTAATATAAAATTGGGAAAACCCGTTTTTTAAAAATCTCAATAAGTATTGGATGTTGTGTAAAAGTCCTTTTGAGTCCTTTATCAATTTATGATCAATTGTTCATATTATAATTTCTTATAAAAGGATGTGTAAAATAATACAATTGATTTCAAATTTTTTTGTACAAGAAAAATACGTTTTCTCTTATGTAACTACATGTTTATTAGGTCAACTTGATGAAAAAAAAAATCACATGAAAAATTAAAGAATTTCTTGAGATTTTGAAACAAAAGGTTGCAAGGGAAATAGTTTGACTAATTGTTTATATTCATTAGGTCCAAATTTTCTAGCTCTAAATGCATCACATGTGTAGGAAATAATTATGCAAAAATACATGTTTAGTTGATTTTAAAAGCTCATTTTGGCATGTTCTACTTGTAAACCAAATATTTTATGCACAATTATGTATGTTAATGAAAAATCATCAGCATTGCATGAATTATTTTATTCTAGACTATTCAATATTTCTCATTTAAATTTTTTTCTTGTAAATGTCATTTATAAAAAAAGCTTTAAACAAGTCTTGGAATTCTTGTTCCTTTTCTTGGAACCCCAATTGTGAATGGACATAAAATTGTCATTGTTTGAAGGAGTGACTCAAATTTAGACCATAGATGCAAATGCAATATTGAGTTTGAATTATGCCATTGTTCTTTTTCTCAAACATAATTCTAGGGGCAAATCAACAAGCTTGTGCACTTTGCAACAATAAATTTAAAATGTATACACCATATTCATGCATACTTTTAATGTTTTACTTGGGAAGCAATGCTTTGAATTGCTTGTGGGATTTTTGGTTTCCTCTTATGTTGAAAAAACTTTCTTTATTTTGTGAGGCAATTGTGTAATAAGTAGTCTATGGCAATGTGAAGGGTTCTTCTATCACATGGTTACAATGGGGCATATCTAGCTTAGACTGACTTAAGTTTAACTATGATAAGCAAATTCCCCAATTTTGGTTTTGCAAGGAAAAAATATTGGTTTATGTTGGAGATGCCTTCAATGGCATGTTCTTCCTAGTGGCAAACTATATATGGTCAATACTTCTTTTGGACACAATCATTTTTTTAAAGCATTATATATGTAATGGAATTTTGTTATGAATAACATTCCCTTGAATGTGATTATAGGTATAAGTGCATGGTTACATTGGTGATTAACAAAGGCAACCTTATTGTAAATTGAATTGGTATTAGAAATATAATGGTGAATTTAACCCTTTACCATGTGCAAAGTGGTTTGGAAATTTTTTAATTTGGGTTATCAAGTTGATGTTCACCATTTGCAACAAATTTTGTCATTATCTTTTTCACCACAACATAACTTTCCTTAAATTAAGTAAATTTTAAAATATTCAAAATCACAAGAAATTTGATTGGATGTTAAAATCATCACATGAACATAATCTTTCAATTTGGTTATTAAATATCATTATGTATAATGTGTGGGTGTACATAAAACATTCTAAGAATTTTCTTTTTGAATTTGAAAGCATTTATTTACATAGGAAATGTTATCATCAATCAAAAGGACCTTTCACCATTTGCATACAAACCTTTTATAATTCAAATAAAAAACCTTTCGTATTTTACATTGGGGAATGCTTGTTTTAATTTGTTTCCCTTAATCTTTAAATGTATGCCTTCAAGATTACAATTTTAAAGTTAAAAGATGCCTTGATAAAACAAGATGACCATGGGGTTTGTCATCTTAACTTTAAATGTGTTTAATATTGTAGTACTTTATTTGATTTAATAGTAAAATTGATAATAAAAAAAATTAAACTTGATATTATGTTGAAATAAAAATATTTGACAATGATGATTGATTGTGGCACGTTCATTTTTTTATGAAAAGATCTAAGTCAAAAGAAAGGTCTTACATCATGATTTTCTCTCCTCATCATAGTTCTTAGTTGCAAACAACAAGAACTTTCATCATAGTTCTTAATTGCAAATAACAAGAACTCCACTTTATCAATTGACTTGAGAGAGTTGTTGATTAACACCCACAAGTAAATGACTTGAAAAATTTGACCTAGACATATTAGATATTTAGTAACATAAATTAAGAAAATGATGATGATAGATCTTAAATAAAATCTACACAAATTGTTGAAATTCCAAAAATTTGGGCATCAATAAATTTAAAATAAATTTCTTTACTTTGAACATTTCAAATAAGTAATTAGATATTTTTGGCATTATAGAAAATAATATAATTGTCATTGAAATTGAAAAAATATTATGGTACATGATCAATATGAACCTTGGTGTCCATGCACAAAATAATTTTCAAAATCAAATTAAATCAATGTATGCAAAAGCTTAAAACAAATGATTTTTGAATGACAAATTGTCACCAAATTTTGACCTGAAAAATAGAACTTCAACTAATACCAAGGATTTTTTGTGGAAATTGACCCAAATTTGCCACATTCTCAAGGGGAAAAAAATTCCAAATCACCAAATTATTATGGTAACTTCTAGTAGGTAGCCAAGAATATAGAAAGATCATTTTCCTTTTTCAATTTCATATCTGATATATAGCCAAATTTGGATAAATAGTTTTTCTTGGTCATTGCTAGTTTGGCTACATCACAAAATTGAAAAAAAATAAGAATCACTGCTTAGAACCTTCTTGAAGATGCTAAGCACTTGCCCATGAATACAGCGCCGCCAGGGTAGGTCCAGACATTCAATTCTCAAAGGTATTGTAGGGACCCAAAGTGAAATCTGGTACAGTACGTGTGAGGCATGTGAGGTTTGGATTTGAACAATCTGTCCTTTGGAAGAATCAAATATTATAAAATATGTGGAAAGGTTTTGCTCTAAAATGGGCAGATCATGCAACCAATGACTTGCTTGTGGACCCACAAGGGCAGTACAAACTATGATTTAGCAAAATTGATTGTCAGGAGTAAGCCAGCCAGACAATGACTACCAACTACCTTTTGCCTAATTAAAGAAGAACCAATTCATTAAGGGGCTCTCCTCCTATATTTCTGTTGGTAGAGGACCTTCCTTTATGTTTTCATCAAGTTCACTAACTTTCAGATTACGCAGAGAAATTAGTCATCACTCTTGTTTTAAGAAAGGAAATCAGTAGTATTAGAGCAGGACCTAAGTTCCATAAACCCTAAACCTAACCTAGACCTGCTAAAGCCCTAAACTAATAACTTTGTGCCTGGTAGATATGGAGTGTGGCCCAGTCTTTTTGTGAACTCAGGTTTGGGCATCTTGTGTCTGGTTAGGTAAGTTGGTGGAGGTAGGTTGAAAAAAAATGGTGGATAAAATGGACATAATAATAAGAAGACAAAGGCCAAAATGAAGGCCATCTTAGTTTGTACTCAGTAATGTCTTTGGACGTGGTGTTTTTGATATATGTTTGAATTTTTCATTTTCTGGGCTGCCCAATAAAACAATGGTACCCAGGTGGGGTTGCATCTCAAAGGCCTGTCTTATCTGCTGAATGAAGACAAACCAGTATAGTATCTTGTACACAACCACTTGAAGAGAAGCCGTGGGAAAAAAGGAGTTTGGAATTAGCAAGCAAGGTTTAGGATTGGAGTAAGTAGTTTGAATGGCTGGTGCAACCTACAGCTGACCCACCATAATCTTGGCAACTTATCTGATTTGGTACCACCTCAAGTGACCTAGCTTTCAGCCTATTGCCAACGTACTGGGTTTGTTGGATGTATGGTGAATACTTGTCTGTAACCAATGGTAGTTCCAGCCTTTCTCCTACTGGTGAAATGTTGCCAAAAGTGGAATCAAAAATCAAGAAACTAAAACATGATATGATTTTGGAAGGTTTCAATTGCCAAAAGTGAGGAAAAGAAATAGTTAGATTGCCAAATTTCTATATTTGGATTTCAGACTGTACCCATGAATGTGAAAGGTTGAATTCAAAAATAAATATATTTCATATGTGGTTTATAGCCAGATTTGCTAAATGTTCCAAGGGATGATCACCATTGTTTTCTACATGTTCCTATGGATGATTGCCACTTATGCTACATAAAAGAATTCCTGAAGAAAACAGTGGGTAAACATAGAGCTAAGACAAAACTGCAAGAAAAGCTTGCACAAAGAGCTTGTACCTGCAATAACATGAATACAATAGTTTTGAATACTGTATCAAGAGCTGTTATAATTTTTTTAGTGCAGGTGCATCTTTTCCTTAAACAAAATCACAAGTGGTTTAAAATTCTTCCAAATCTTTACACCAGGTAAGGATCTTGAACGGAGGGGTTCTGTGAAGGAATGTGTGGCCTGTGCTGGGTTCTTGCCGGCCACAGTGAACCAGCACCCACCAGTGCACCATGAAGGATGAATGATAAGTGGTCAGGAAACTGTTTTCTGTTGAGTTCCAGTTCCCTATCTAACTATGGTGGTTAGCTTAGTTGCTTTTTATTTTCTACCTACTTACTAACAACCCACCAACAGGTTGTAAGTAGGTAGGTTATGAAAAACAAAGCCCTTGCCAATGCATAAACCATCTACTTACCTAGTAGTTGCCTATTTTCGTAGCTATCTACCTATATAAGAGACCTATTTTCCTACAGAATTGGTTATCAAGATGAAACCAACTATTAACTCAGTTGAGGGTCATCCACAACTGAATTATAACAGGCATCCAGTGGATGGTGCACTGGTGGGTGCTAGTTCACTGTGGCCGGTTCTTGCCATGTGCCAGGCCCTTTTTGTAGCACAGCCCTGTTCTCAGTCCTTACCATTATTTCATCCTACAAATGACCAACCGGATGGGATGATTGTTCTAGGCCACCCAAGAGAGCTCGTCCTCAGCAATGTACTTGTTGGACAGATGTATGTGTTTTCTGGGGTGTGGCTCACAAACCTTCCTCATGCTAGCTCTAAGGTTTTTTCCTTTGTATTTGAAAGCACCTAACCACGAGGAAGATGCTTCCCTCAATTGGAGGGGTCTTCCACTATTTTGTTGCAAACCTTCCATCATTAAAAGGCATGTGCCTTTTGTTCAAATGCATACATTTCATACTTTATCAGACCTGCTCCTTAGGCCTCCCTGAATTTTCAAACCTAGGCATTGAAGGCCTCAAAGCAGGGGAGGCCCTTTGGAGTAGGCCTTCCCCTAGGTATACATTTGGGCCAGAGTGAACCAGCATCCACTAGTGCACGATGAAGGATGGAATGAATTTGGATATGAAACATTTTTCCAATGTATTCTTGTCCTGTAGCTAACTAGAACCCATTAGTGCACCATGAAGGATCTGGGGATTTTTTTCAAAGTTTTCATGTAGGTCCATTGGTGAGGATCCCCAACATTAATTAGCATGAGATGGCAATTGTCTTAGGTAGGTTGTAGCTTTTCTTTAAATGTTGATAGGAACTGCCTAGCAAGTCATTTTATTTCTAACTACTTATTGCCAGTTATCTGGGGAAAAAAAGGCTTGATCCCAATACAAAGGAATTTAGGGGCCAAAAAAAACACCAACATATTAAAACTCTATGTGATGAGCCATTGGATAGTCATATCATTACATTATATGGATACTCATTAGCATGCAATTGGTAACCTTCCACCAACTAGTAACCTACATTCTATTTTAGTGGGGTCATTCCTAAAATAAGGATTGTAGGATGAGGCAGTATTTTAGGAATATTGTCCCTCACCAATAGGCTTTACATATGGCAAAGCACAAGGTGAAAATCATCATGAACTTTAACATATCAAGATAATGAGGCATAGGAGAGGGAACTTCCTACAAGGGAAATCACAAATATAAGGTGCCCTCCAAATACAATTAGGAAATTTCTGGAAGTGCTTTTCAGAACTATTTTCCCTTGACTCCCCTTGGCAATAACTCATAATCATTTTTGGGATAGTGCTGGGCAGCTGGGCAGCAGCAAAATCCATGCCTTCTGAAAGAGGGTTCTTGTGTCCATTTCTTTTGTGGCAATGCAAAGGGGTACTCATGTTGCCTTTGAACCACCTATGAATCACCTTTCAACCCCCTGTGAACTGCACATAACCTGTACATGAACCTTTGAACCACCCATGTACAAGTATTGTTTTTGTTGCTGCCCTGCCCAGCATTACCCCACAAGGGGTTGGCAGTTAGTGCGGAGACCAGTCTCCCTCTGACTTACTATATATTATCCTACAATGGAACCCATCTAAGTGATAGGAAGCTGCAGTAGAGACTTTTGTAACATGTAGATTGGAGAAAATTAAATAAACTAGGGCCAATGTTTCTAGTTCAATAAAGGAAGAAAGAAATTTTAATCCAAAATTCTTATCCCTTCTCTTGAATCTACAGTTGCTACAGGATTTTGTAGGATATTTATCTCCGTGCCATCCCTACACATTCTAATTTGAGGAATAATTGCCTGTGAGTTGCATTTGTGTCACAAAAACAAATTTTATTTGCAAACTTATGTCTTGAGAGTATAAAATTTTTCTATCATTTAAAGTTATTTTAACAGTTATATTGAGGTCACATGTACCTCCACATGAGTTCACATGTCTTACTCTAAAGGTTAAACAAATCAGAAATTCTTTTCAGAAAAGTTTCAACTTATATTCTCATCTTAGGTGTTTTGAGCTATCAAAGAGTATCAAGCCCAGGAATTATTTATTGAATATTAGCATTTAATTTGGTCAATCACATAGGATAACCATTTTATGCAACTCCATGAATTGAATTGCCCACTATGAGTGGCTACTTCAAAGGCACCTAATGTTACCAATAAAGAGTGCAGGGATCAATTAATACCAATTAGGGAACTTTTCTCAATGTTGTGATTAAAATTTTTGGAAGCTTTCCACGAAATAGAAAAAAATATTTTAACACACATTAGGAAAACCAACTTTACCCAAAGTTTCTTTATTTTCTTCCAAAAAAAACCAAAAATCTATAGGAAAAAACTGATTTCAATATTCCCAAATATTGAGTTCAAGTATGTATCATTCTTACTTCCTGGAACAAAAAAGTTATCAGATTAAATGACATTAGGGACAAGCAAATGGCGAATGACTCTGCCCTTCATGACAAGCTCAAACCAACAAAATAGGAATTCTTTTACAATGTGAAGTTTCCCGAAAACTGGACTCACAGTTCACACTGACACCTGGTGAACAATCCTCAAAGTGTAGACGCAAATGAAGCTACATATCTCAGCTCTCCCTTAGAAGCAGCTCGACCAATAGAAACGAGATTCTTCTGGGTTTTCCAAATTCTTTTGGGTTTCTGTTGGAACACCCGTGCCCGCCGCCTAAGCAACTAGTGGAAAAATTCGTGTCTGAACTTGCATTTATGTTCTACCAATTCCACGTTCACGTGCAATGTTTTCATCCCGTTCCTATTCGCAAATCAACTGGCACTGCTGAGCACACGTGCGAGAAACTTCACGTGTGCATGTTGCGGCCTGCTGTTGGGGGGTCGGTGAAATCGTGAAATCATGACCTCTTTAGCAAGTTCCAATGATTTTTTCTCCCTACAATTTTGTCGTTTTTCTACCAGGAAAAAGGGGAATCTTTTAGGTTTTCTTTTTCTCTTTCTAGTGTAGATCCGTCTAATTTTGTTAAACATTTGTAAAATTTAGGCAAATGCTTGTACAATGGAAAAATAGATAATTATATATAACTTTTTAGGTTTTCTCAGACAAGTCCAACGTCAGGCGTGCACTGCATGTGCAAATTGACGATAGAAAATTGGTGAGGGTCGAAGTCCCCTGTCGGTAGTGGGAATGGATTTGGTGAAGATATATACAAGTACGAGGGTGATGACTGTTGAAGCCATTGAGCCACGTGTGAACCACAAATCCTTATTATCTAGGAATTATGTCTGTAATTAATCTAGTTAAATTTAGTTAATCTAGACTGACCATTTACGATAAACGTACGGTGAGCAAGTCCTTTGCGTAGTACAGTCCACTTCCATAATTAGAGGTTCTATGTACGGCGCGTCGCTCGTTAGGGGGACACTCGACAAATGGAAGTATTCATTTCTCATGGCGTACCCGCTCGCTCTTGAACTTCCTTAGTATTAGAGGACTTTGTATATTGCAAGACTACATTTGGACGTCATCAGCATCTCGTAAGCAAGTGCTCCGTTCCACAAAACTTTTTCAAATCTCCTAAGAAAATATCTTAAAACAATGAATCTGAAAGAATTCTTCATATAAAAATTTCAAATCGAATTTATAGATTACAGCCGTTTGAAAATATTCATGCACCTCCAAAATTATAAGCGCTCATCATGCATCGTCGACAAACAAAAACGCAGTTACTTAACGTTCACTAATGACGTATTTTGGAATCGAATAAATTAGTAAAGAACCGTTTTTGCCTCCTCGGATCACATGTATAATTTATGAACGGTTAGAACTTGCAACTCGAAGTGAAAATCAGGTGTTTGGAGATATAATCTGGAAACGACTTATAATTTGCACGTAATTAACTCCTTCTCCGTGGACTACGAAATGATCACCACGCAGTTGTTTTATTAAATTATGAATCCACTGTTAAATTTGTTTATGGTTGCAGCGCTCACGTTCTTCTTCGCACATGCCCTTTGAAATCTACAGCTAATACATGCAGGAAATGAACGTCACTAATGGCTTTGAACATTAATTGGTAGATTAATTCTTTCTTCTGTAACTTCAGAAACATTAGTTCACACGCTAACTTTCCTTTGCTTAATTAGTGTCTAATTCATCTCTCTAGATCTCACATTTCAAGAGTCCAGGTGCAAATTCACCATGAGTTTAGATCACTCTGGCTTGTGCCTATTGAAATTAGGCTTTAACTGTGCAATATTTCATTACTTGAATCTATATAAAATTTTCCATTATAAAATCTGCCTAGTAATTCTCGCACAGGAACATCTTGTAAATTTGTTCTAGACATATATACATCCTTAACTAGTCATAAAACATGCTTGTAAAAGAGTGTATGTGTGTAATTGGGGGCTAGCTAGCAAGCTTTTATAAGCAGTTGTGAGGAGTTAATATAAGATTAATACAAGAGCTTTTTGTTCCTGAGCATCATCTATAGCAAGCTAGTGCAACACAACCACGTTAATCTAGTATTAAAAACTCATAAACTTACTATATAATAAGCTTCAAGCGTCTTCCTAGAGAGAGTTTCATGAGCATATACGATCAACCCACGTACAAGGAACGCTCTACTACATATCAAAATGGTTCAGCTTCTATCGTGAACTAGTATATATACCATTTCCGCCAATTGGACTACTTACAAATCCAGCATCCCTCTACATAAGAGAGAGAGAAACTGCTGTAAGTGCTGATCAGCTGTCTTGGAAACAAAGCTGATTATAAGATGCGTGCTGCAAGTATCAGTATTTTTTGGGTTCTGGAATATTAAGATAAATGTCTTCAAAGAGAATCAGCTAAGGTGGAGATCTGGCATCCTAGTCTGGAAGAATAGAAACTGCAGCTGATCCAGAATGACAACAGATTGACCCACTAGAGCAGACATTGAGCTCAGAATTAGGAATAGAACTTGACAGACCAAGACTTCCAAGGTGCAGTCTGATCCTGCATCTGCACCATGCAATATGTGTCGCATGATCAAGCTGTTGTAAGTTGTTAACAACCGACTGGATCACGTCATTTGCTTGTTGGCACCATGACCTACTGCTGGCCTAATCCAGTGGACGAAGGATCTGTAGCAATACAGGATCAAAGGGTAGGTATGGTCGACCTCCAATGAGCACACCAGCAGGCTCATCAAAGCGTCCAGTTGCTGCCGAGTTATTTGGCAGGTCGTCAGCAGCTAGTGCAGGAGTATTGTTTCCAGCACCATCATCTACTAGACGACCTAGGATCTGCTGTGGATCATCGGCCTGCACATACCACGGCAGGATTAATGGCGCTGGATTAATGAGCTCAAAGTCTGGAGTAGGCTCCACGTCATGCAGGTCGACTACCTGCTGCTCCCAGCTTATGGTTACTGGGGTTTCATGTAGGTCATCATCATCATCAGCTGCTAGGAGGTGGACACACTGATCAGATGCAGTACTTCCGGAAGCTGCTGGAACGTCTGTGTGGTTGATGCCTTTCTCTGACATAGTGGCATTCTGAATTTGTAAACAAACAATTACATTTCCTTGACCTCTCCTGGACTCACATGGGGCTCAATTTGATACTGAACCCACAACGTCAGACTGCCAGAACGCCATCAGTCCTCTTGGGATCTTACATTGTCTTGAAGAAATTGTTTGAGAAGGATCAAGGAGCATCCCTTTGAAGTTTGAAAGCTAAAAAAGGATGACATAAAGCATGAATTAGTACCTGCTGCAATGTCTGCTTCTGTTCTAAAGCTGCTGCAGCAGTGACTCCTGCTGCAACGACGTCCTTCTTGTGAGGAGTATATGGCTTTCTGGGGGGTTTAGGAGCAGGTCCTACAACGGCGCCCTTCTTGCGAGGAGTATATGGCTTCTTGGGGGCCTTCTGTTTGCCCCGTCCCCTCTTCACTTTTTTCTGAGCGGAAGGTACTGGAAGTCCAGCATCTGTAACATACCAAACACATCAGTTATAACTTACAGCTACATAGTATCAGAAGGAATTATCTTGGAAAGGGAAAGTTAAAAGGACATTACAGTGTAGTACTTGACCTGAAGGCTCATAGCTTGGTGGATCATCATTTGGTGCAAGCCACTCACCGATGGCAGCTTGCTGTGCTGTAAACTGCGGAGTCCGGACAAAAAATGTGTCTTTGATCGTTTGAGTCATGTCCTTGTTTTCTTGCACGGCTTTGTTGTAGACAGCTCTGCAATCAACCATCACTTAGGGCAAGAATCAGTCATGTATCCCATACTAAAGCTAACTTCGTTGTGCAGCTGATCTACATGTATGCCATTTCTTTTAGATGATTCTAAGCTCATATGTACATGTGTCTTTTGATTGTTGCTTCATATCTCTGCAGTTTTAGAAGCAGACTTCCAAGATTCATACATACTGCAATTGTGATCACAGCACACATTAAGAAGGTCTAGAAGAGGACCCGAAGCAGAAGCTAGGGTTCCAGCTACTAAGCTAGGGTTTTGATGAGAAAATATTAAGATCATAAGAAAGGAAAAACAAAACTTGATCTGCAGGGTACCTGGCGGCTTCTTCCTCGTTGCTGTATGAGCCCACGATTTCACCAAGCGGACTGCCAAAACAGTAAATAATCAAGATCACTAACAAGAAGTTCTTCCAGTCAGTGGTCATTATAAGTATCTCATGACCACACGTAATTCCTCACATGCTGATGATGAGCACGGAAACCTATGTTTGTGTTTTCGTCTGATGAGTTCAGTTGCACTAAAGGGGTCACCATTGCACAATGCAGATTGCAGACTACTAACAAGAGTACACAACATTCACTCATGATCACTGCAGTGTCGATAGGAGAGAAATTCGATGTGTAGCATGTGGTGAAAGATAGATTCATGCATATTACACGCAGGAATGTGTAGGTGTACCTCCTCTTCCAGTTCTCCCCGTAAATAGCCTCGAATTTTGCATTCTCGATTTTCGTCACACCAGGGTATGTCCACACAGCACCAGGTCCCTTGCTGTCTCCTCCAAGGAACAGAGCCATTTGGTCGTTGGTGAGAAGCTTCAGCTGCAGTGAACAAAACCACGCAATGAATGATGAATGAATTCATCAAGCTGTACTTGCAGATGGATCCCTCCATGCAAACATCATGTCATTCGTGTTGCAGCAGATCATCTCGCAACCCATGATCCAATTACATAGTTGTATAAACCAGTACTACTCAGAAATCAAAGTATCAACGAGACTTCTAGCTAGGACCCTGCAACCATGATAGAATGATATCAAGGAAGAAGAGCTCTCATAAAGAACATCAGAAACTGTCAGCTACAAGCCTTTTGTACCAAACCTGCATTGCTGCTTACCCTTCTCACATCATCTTCGTATTGTTGAGCAGGCTTAAAGTTGATACGATCCTGGAACCCCTCGCCTCTCAGTACAAGGGCTGCTTTGTTGTAAGCCCTACAATAAGACCACACATGATCCAGGAGCTGCAGTCAGACAACAGCATAGGCAATTGTTGTTACAGCTTGTTCAGCATTCTCACTGTCATTCACGCATGGTGCATCATGACAATTCACAATCCAGCAGCTGCAGCTGGTTACTAGTTCATGAAGAACTGCTGCTTCAATGTATGGAATCCTAGCTAGCTCAAGAAGAAAAACAGTACTCCAACAATCAGGTCTCGAAGATACACTCGAGTATCTAGATGTGTACCGTGCAGCTTCTTCCTTGGTGGCTGATGCACCTGCATCCAAGATCAACAAGCAAATGCAAACAGAATCAGATGGAACACATGATGAGCAGCAACAAAATGACATCCTCTACAATCAAAAGAGCACAGCAGCTGGTAATGAGAACTTTCTGATCGAGCTTGGCATGCTAGAAGTGAGAGCAATGTACTGAGATAGGGGTGTTTATGCGGCTCCACATCAGCAACGTCCGTAGATTGCGCGCCAACGTCGTCGTTGGCGGGGAAATCACTTTCACTGCCATGGTCATTCAACTGCAGCTGCTGAAATACGGCAGCTACTGTACCAGCTTCATAGACGACACTCGACAGCGGGGGGTCATGGTGAGTGACACCTTCCATCTCCCGGCCACTCACTGCATCACCCGTATTCTCTTGCACCATCGACAGCTGGTGAGGGTACTCACGATTGTAGCGGCGGACTGGACCGCCTTCGACGACAGCCATCCTCGAACGCTGCTGGGTGCAGTCTTCGCACGGGCAGAAACGCATCCGCTCCTGGAGACAAAACTCACACATACATCTTCCTTGAGCGTTGACAGGATCAGCGCCTTGCAATGCTGTCGTACCCAGGTTGACGTTGTTGCCTTGGTCGTCATCGTTTCCATAATGAGGAGGAACTGCAAAATGGAAGGCGGGGTCCATGGGATACCAAGCATTTGCAGGCCGTGTAACTTCGGACATCATGGCTTCTCTCAGGAACAGAGCACGGTCTGTGCGAGAAATTTCAGGACGTGGTTGCAGATGAATTTCTGGCAAATCCAATGGCGAGCCCGGCGCCAAGCCAAAAGCCCTTTGAAAGCGCTCAAGAGTCTCCGCATTCGCCGGTATCTGTCCGAAGTAGAGCTGCACGCGGTCTTCCTGCATCTCACTGTCGACGTTCGGAACCATGTAGAGATCTGATTCCATTCCTTCTGTCCTTCCAACTGCAAGGCAAGAAAGTCAGTGGTGCTGCTTCGTGAGATCACAAAAACAATTGTTCCCAGAACTTCAGACCTACTCCATGCGACCTGGAAGGGAAAAAAAAGATACATACCTGTGCAAGGGTTAAAGGAAAGAAGACGATCTGAAAGCAAACAGAAACTCTAGTGAGTTACTGCACCGCACAATCTCACAGAAAATGCAGCCAAGAAACGATAGATCACGAGAACAGCGAGAAAGAGAGAGCGAGAGCGCGAGAGCAAGGAAAGAGACAGAGTGAGCGAGCTTGGGGTCTCGCGACTTTGGCGGCGAGCGAGGGAGGGAGGACAGCCGGGACTTCTTCGGGTCGGTTTTGTTGGGTTTTTTTTAGGGTTGCTTTTTGTTTCTTCGGGTCGGTGCCCTCGGGTACCGTTGGTTGTCAGTCAACGAAGGTACTCAACTGGTCAACAAACTGGAGACGTCCCCAACTGAGGTCCAGAACAATGTTAATAATGTAGTATTGGGCGGTTCTCAGATATAAGCCGGTTATCTCAAGGAGAATCAATGGTTCTAAATTAGGTAAGAATCGCCTTCCTAAGAACCATCTCGGGTATCATTTGACCTCAACTTTGGTACTCAAGTCAGATATTGATTGGACCACTAAGTTCAGTTCTCAACCTACTACAAAAGTGGGGCTTACTTTTTTTTGGTAGTTCTTAAAACATTTTATACAAAAAGTCTTGAGAAATTTGGGGGCACAGGAAGGGGATGTTCTTAAATTTTATTTTAAGAACTAAAATTGGTGATGCGTAGAGAGAGAACTGCCCAACATTGATTCAATACTGCCGGTTTCAATTAGTATGAACTAAACTAGAATTGGTTCAATGATTTTTTTATTTGGAAGCAAAATTGGAGCCTGATTTTATTTCTTGAAGAACCAGATGCAGAACTGGATTTCTCAAATCTATTTATTGGGGACCAAGATTTTTGAAAAACATTGAACAATGTTTTTATAGAAAAAACATCGGGAGGTTAAGTGGCAGTTCCAGTCTGGTTACTAAGAATCAAAGTGAAACTAGGTCTAATGTTCACAACTGGAACCTTAATTTTTTTGCATTATGAATCTAGAACCAAATTCCTAGTTTCATGTAGTGTAACCAAGCCAGTCATGGAACACTTAAGTGCTCAATGCATAACAACTTCTTCATCATGCATCCATTGTAGATGGATTACAAAGACAAGTTCTAGCTTAGATCTTGGTGCACCTAGAGCTTTTTGGATCATGCAAAATGAGGTTGGTTTCAGTGAAAGATTGCTAACAAAAGGAAGGGTGGTCAAAAGTTCTAAAAAAATCTAGTTGGATCAGAGAAATTGCTATGAACATGTGTTGTCAACCTTACAACTTATAACAAAAGCCTGAATGGTTATCATTGGGACCTTCAACACCACACCAAATTGGATGGATGTTGAAAACAAACACATTCTTGCTAAAACATTGTTTACTTTCCTATTTGTGGTTGAGGTTTTGCTTAGAAATAGGGCTTGTGAATCAATGGTGATGGGATTGTTGTTGTTCCATGAACCATGAGTTTGAGAATGTTAAAAGGTGTCATCATGTGTATCTAGGTGTGGGTGTTTCATGATCATGAAAAGTTAACCTAATTCATCCCACAATGCATGTTAAGAGCTTTGATGGTGGACCTTCTTGGAGAGCTCCAATATCTTGGCTAGTCCTTTTTGGTGCAATGTTTTTCATGATCTTTTGTTCCGTTGTTGTTTAACAAGTTGATGAAAACACATATGGGGGGGCCAAAATTGTTATCACATTGTACCAATTTTTAGGGGTCCAATGTTTGAAATTCAACCATGTCATTATCATGAAAACATTTCACAATGCCTTTGCATATTATGGTAGGTCAAAACCCAAATAAATCAAATTCCAAAAAAAATACACTTTTTGATATAATATGATGTGATGTTAGATAATATTTGTGCCAAAAATATATATATATGTTACAGCATTTTAAAAATGCAAATATATTTCAAAAATGATTGAAATGATTTTTAATCTTTGTGAAATTTGTAGTATTTATTAAACATTATGATTCCATATGATTAAAATAAGTTTATGAACCATGTGAAAAGTTTGATAATTATCATATCACAAATGGGTGTTTTTGGGGGTGATGACCATAAGTATGTGATAAATTAACATTTTGATAAACTATCATTTTTAAGTGGAAGATGACAAGATATGTGAGGTGGGTCATTTTTAAATTACATTTCAAACATTTTTTGGCTAACTAATTCAAACCCAAACTTAGTGTAATCCAAAAATAGGAATAGGTTCTATTATATTACATATACCATAAATATACCCATTATTTTTTCAAATATATTAGATGTCATTAGCTTTGTGAAAATCAAAATATCAAACCCAAACACCAAAAATGTAACCCAAAATTAAATGCAACACATTTCGAAAAAATATTCTTTACATACATTTCGTGAAAGTGCCCAAAATGGCCCCCCTTTAATCTGCTTTCACCCAAGTCCAAATGTTGTTGAAATGTTCATCATGTTCATGTTCTTGCCTTAATGTTCATCATAATTTTCTATTAATGTTCATCAACAGAGCTGGGAAGGAAGCTCGATTGGTAAATCAATACATAGAATTGTTGATTGTTATCATCACTTGTTTATTGAGTATAAAAAATTGTTGTAGGATTGTAGCAATTGTAATTGTCCAAGTGTTAGTTTGTGTTGCAGAAAAAAAAATGCAAAAAAACTTAAGTTTGACTGAAATTACTAAAGATCTCCAAGGATTTAAACAAACTAGCTTTGTAAAATGTTACAATCTAGGAATTTTCTTAACATTTGCCTTGTGACAAAGTGCTTACAACTTTCTTACTTTCATTTGCTATCTTATTTTCATTTGCTATCATGTTTTCATTTTGCGGCCATGTTTTCCTTTGTTACAATGGTCTTATTTCTTGCCAAATTTTGTTTTGTTGCCATGTTGTTAATGTGTTGCCTTGATTTGATTTACTGCCATACATTTGTTTGTTACAATTTCCATTTGTTGCCTTACTTTCATTGATTGTAATAAATGATTAATTTGATTTTATTTAAATGTCATTCAAATGAACTAGGCATGTGGATTAATTAAAACAGGGATTGTCAAGTCGAAAAATGTTAGGTAGATTGCCCAACTTAGAGACCAAACATAATAATTTGGCTAGCAAGGTCTTAGATATGTTGGACAAAAGAAATGAGGATAATTAAGCATTAGCTAAAATTAAGGCAATGTTTTCAAGGTTCTTGGAAAGGATGAAAGACTATGCAAGTCTTATCTCAGAACCTAAATCTATTTTTGAGGAGTAGCAACCTTCAGTTCATGTTGAAACACATGCCATGCACAATCCAGATCCACTAGAAACCTCTATATAGTAGGCAATGGCAATGAGAACGCATGTTCCCTTCCTACGGGAAAAATAGCTTTGGGTTCATGTGTTGATGGATCTAGTTTTTTTAAGCTCTAGACTACCCTAGTGCCATTTGACAAGTTGGGGATAGAGATTACAACAACTAATCCTACACCCCAACTTCAAAGTGTGGAGAGTGAAAATTGGGTTGTTTTGCAACCAAAACCTTCACCATTAGAAAAATTATTGACTAAGAAAGGACAAGCTACATTAAAATCTCCATTGAGGTCTAGTGTTGTTGAAGGTGAAATTAATCAAATTGTAGGATAAGTGAACAAACTGCCAACATTTTGAGTGTGCAATTTTTTGGCTCATTGTTGGAGGTGTGATTAAGCATTTCATTTGTGTATTTACATGACTTGATTTGGTTGCAACAATAACTACCAAGGAAAGGTGGTAGCACCTATAGATGGGAGCAAAGATAAGATAAGTTCACAATAAACAAGCACCTCCAATTGTTGTTGGTTTAATTTCTTTATTTTGATTTTGTAAATTAGTTTTTTTTTTTTCAAATGTTGGTTAGGATTTTAATGCATTAACTTCCGGTTGGATTGTAATTTGATGTGGGGTAGTTTGTGACATTGTTGAATGCAAAGAATCCAAGGCAAAAGGTGGCATTAGGCAAAATTAGTGGCCTTTGGGGGGTGGACAAGTTTCATGGTCATTTTATTCCAAATTTTTATGTCAAAGTTGATGTTGCAGTTGTTCGTGTGGGTGATGTTCCATTTATGCACCCACATGAACTTGATAACCAAATTTTAGTGCAAGATGTGGTAGGCATTTCTACCTTGTGGAATTGGAAATATGTGAAGGTTGTACAAAATTAACAAGGTTTTTAGCAAAGACCAAACAAATTTTATAATGTTTAATTATCATTACCTATTCAAACATTAGAGTTGTGTTTATTAGTATTTTACTTTGTTATTGTTGAATGCATTGTTTTTTTCCATTTTTTAATGTGGTTGACCATATGTTTGGGTCATATCAATTATTACTTACAACAAAAAATGATTTTAATGGATTATTATGGTTGAACAAATGTAGGTTGATTTACAATGGTCTTATATGAAATGTAAGCCTAGCTATAATTAAATAGACACCGATTAGTTCATTCTTATGTGTCACAAAGTAAATTATCAAATGTTTTATGTGAATTTCCACATGCATAATTAATAATTGAAGTCATCTTAAAGTTGAATGAAAAGTTATCCATAATTACTACTTTACTATGAAATACACATATCCAACTAAATAATGACTATTATATGGTTCTTTTAAAAGTATTTAGCAACTCTTAAAATGTTCACTAATGACTACCACTTTACTTTGCCCCTAACCATTAACAAATCAAATGTTGCCATGTGTCAAATACATGGTCAACTAACAGTACAATATTACTACAAATCATTTAAATATTACTACAATATGTTTGAAAAATCGCTAATATATGATTGTCACTTTGGCTCCCCCTTTCACACATGCATAAATTATTACCACATGATCAAATATTCAAATGCCAAGTGTTTTAATTATGTACTACCATTGGACCAATTTGTATATCCCATGTGTAATATCAACATGACGATGTTAGTCATATCTTTGTTAGCTATTACATGACACTTGTATTGTTGTAGTCATATATTTATCATTTAGTTATAAATAAGAAAGATAATATAATCATACTTTAATCATAATGTAGTCATTTTTCATGACATGTGTTGTGTCATAACCCTAACCTTGGGCTCGCAACCAAGGTAAGGGCTTGCAAGGTTGTGGGCCAAGACAAAGCCCAGTAGTGAAGGAAAGTGTGAGGGAATGAACCCTCACACTCCCAAGGGAGCTTCCACCTTAGGAGTTGGAGTCCCAGTGGACTCCTAAATTTTTAGAGACCAATTTCAGGGGTCAAAACCCATTGGATTGAAGAGTCCTTTACATCATTGGAAAGATATTAAAACATAGATGTCTAAATTGGGCTCGCATGACCCATTTGGACACTTACAACACAAGTTATGGCCAAAAGAAGGGTCAAGAGTCAAATTGGCACTTTGACTCTCGACCACTAAAAGTCAAATCGACCCGATTCCCTTACATACAAGTGACATGCAACATACCATTAAAAACTCTTGACAAGGGCTACAACTTTGCTTTAGACCTCATCCTAATAGGAGGTTTGCAAGCAAAGTTATGGGCCCCCAAAGTCGCGGGAGTCCTAGTGCAAGAATTTCGAAACTCCCAAATGGGAATCCCAAGACAAAATGTCATTTAAATGTGGGCCTCGTGGAGAGGCATAGAATATACTATAAAGGGGAAGGTGATGGCTTCCCCCAAGTCTGGGCTGTGGTGAGTCTTGTGAATTTGAGTTTGCCCGTGGCTCATCTTAGCACCAAAAGTGCTCCAATTATGCATTAAGCACCTTGTGTTTGGTTTTGTGCAGGTCCATGTGAGTAGTTGATGTTTGTCATTATTCTTAGTCCCATCTTGGAGCTCCAGCATGCCCCTCTATCCCCAAAGTGTTACGAGCCAGGGAACGTGCCTCAATTCGTTACTCTTCCATTGTTTTCAATTTAAATTCACATTTGAGTCCATTAAAGAACTTGAGAGTGCGTCATGTTGGCCAAAGTGATTGCCATATATGGATCCCACTATGTTTCTATTACCATGTGGCATCCAACTTTCATGACATGTGGCGCTAGACGACATGAATGAGTCAACTAGTTTCCTTTATGACTATTAAATGACATTCACCATGTCATGTCCTTTACGACTACGAATCCTTTTCAACTTGTTTAATATGATTGTCTAGGGTGTAGTCATATGTGTCTTTTATGACTATAATTTAATCATATATTGAATCATATATTTTTTATTTTCTTCTAATGAATGTAATCCCAAAAACATTAAAAGTTTGAAGGCAATGATCTTAAATGAATCGCGACACAAGGATTCCATGAATTGTCATGACATTTTTCATGGAGTACATAATGGCATATTTTGACGGTGTTTTTGTGAAGAAGCAAGGAATTGGTTTAAAGAAGTATAAGTAGGTCATGGAACATAAGTTTTGGCAAAAGTAAATGATTCCTTGTAATATACTGAACTTCAGAATTTCGAGGGGTTACTAGAATGGTTTGAATGTGAATTTTTGGATACATTAGCTATAAACTTGTTGCAATGGTTTAATGTCCTTTATCCACAAAAAGAGAAGGTGCATTCGAGCACAAAAGTGGTGAGATTCTGGGAGAAAATTTCATGGTGGGCCAAATTCTAAAAGAATTGGTTGAAGAAAAAGACGATGTTTGACCATGGATGGAAGAAGGCACTTGAAACCTCCTAGCCCAAATTGGCAGTTGTGTTATGTTATGGATTCTAAGCACAACAAATGTGCTCGCATTGTTAGGTGGAAACAATTGAGATGGTTATGGTGTGGTGTGCAAGGTGTGAATTGAAAGATTCGATCATATCCCAAGCACGATTGAGTTAGTGGGGAAGACATTAAAGATGGATGACAAGCAAAAAACACATAAGATACAATCAGTGGAAACCTTGGCATGCCCGTGTGAACATGCAAATGTCATCAAATTCCTTACCATCCACATAGAGACCACAAAGGCATACACATTGTGGTGGAATGGGGGAACTCTTTGAGAAATGTTGGATTACAACATGAAGTACTCTCCCATTATTGATAATCATACCTTATTATGACAAGGGGGGCTGGATATGGAAGGGCAAACATGATTTGTTGCCTTTAAATGAAATTGTATGAATTTGGCATGGGCATTCCTAAACATTATGAATGTAGTACATCACTATGGAATTTTGTACAATGACTTGAAATCCAAGGACAACATTACCTTCCATTTTTTAATAAACAAACTAGATGTTGTATACATATAGGTGTGTGTGATTAGGGTGAAGTCGAGTGCTTGCAAGAGGTGATGCCATCATTGTTTGGGTTTGCAAAAGAGCAAGATGCCACCAATGCAAAAAAAGTGTGTTAGTGGGGTTGCCCCAAAATTGTTTTTTGTTTACAACAAATCGATAACTACAAATTCCTCTTGACGAATGGCCAAACAACACACCACAACTTTGAGGTATGAAGCATATTCGATGGGCATGCTGGCAAATGTCGTATGGGGTGATGATTGGGATGTAGGATATTATGTGGATAATTCAACCAAAATGTCATTTGGGAAACTAATCCATGACATGTATGACCTAAATCCAAAGGCACAAAAAATTGTTTAGCACATCATGCGCACATTAATGGGGCCTTCATACAATTGGATTACACCTAAATAATATTATTGAAAGCAACATAGATAGTTTATAGTTGTTAGATATGGAATATGTTGTAATTTGCATGATCTTTAAAAAATGGCATGTTTTGGCCTTGTGGATTTTATAAAACCCAATTTTGGAAGCGAATCATGTTGTCATGTGTAATCAAATTTGAAATTTATGAATCCATCCTCTTTACACATTTTAAATTTGTGTCTGGATCTAAGTTTTATAATGATGATGGGTTTCCTATGAACATAAGATCTAATGATCATATACAATTTTACACAAATATTGCCCATCTATTTTTTATATTTTTGAATTATGGATGATTGGACTTATCATTAATAATTTTCTTCAATAAATGCTCTCATAATTCATAAACATCAAATAATGAAAATAGAATCAATAAAAATTCATTTAAAATAACATTTCTTAATGCAAACTTTACAAGGCATTCACTTTGTAAATTTTTGTTTTTGTTTTTATTTATTTTTGGCATTGCCTACCAAGGCAAGGATATTGTGTTTAAATTCAATATAGAATATAATAACTTAATAGAATTTGACCCCCATGTAGTAGATCTATTTTTATATGAGGATTTTTAAAAGATGGTATTTTGGCTTGTGTTGAAACTTGGGATTAATGATAGAGTTGTTATATCTTGAAGGAATTTGGTTTTTTTTAAATGATTTTCTTTTAAGATTATATTTTTGCATGGTGAAATCTTGGAATTTGCATAATTCTTTTTTGCCTTAAAATATTCTTTAATGTAAATGGCAAGGCCACAATGACAAACCAAAGAAATGGTGACCAAAAAGTTTTGGTTGCCAAGCCTATGGCAAAATAAAGTTTTTGGTCACTAATTATAAAGAAGATAGTTTGAGTGTGACCAAGGATTTTGTTGTGTCCATCCTTATGGACACGATGGACACATTGGGACGAACATTGACATGACGTCTCATGCAAAATGCGCGTGTCACATCGATTTTGACAACCCTAGCATGAACATCCACAATCTTTTGACTTTTGTTATAAACATTAGGTCCTCGCTAAAAATGTAGCTATACCCATTCTTGTTTTGAATGGATCCAAAATATTTTGCAACACAATAACACATTTTGGGTTTTGCAATTGGCCTTTACAACTACCATTACAAGAAATGTTTTCCATACCAACCCACACATTTGTGACGTGTCCAAATCAACCATTTATTTTTACTATTGATGCAATTATCCTCTATGGCACCATGGTAAAAATGACTTGTAATCATAAAAACAACTAAAAAGTGGTTTCTAATTGCATATGCAATTATGACTTACGACTCATGTCAATTTGGATGAAGTGATGATGAAAAATGGATGTATATATCATCTATTTTTAGTGGCATTTCAAAATAAATGAAAATGTAGTTTTAGTGACTTGGGATGTGGTTCATACACCACTAGACACCAAATGGCATCTTATTCAATTTCAATTGCAACTATAAATCCTAATTACAAATGTACATGAAATTAAATGTAACAAAAATGAGTTGGCCAATGAAATTGTTGGATTTCATGGTCTACTTTTTTTCCTTAGCTTTCTTGAATGAACTAACCATTAAGTGTGTAATATTTAGGAGTTTTGTGAGACTTTAAAGGACCCATGGCAATGGTAAATATGGATGACTATTTGGAATTTCCAACATTACATTTTATCATGTCAATTGATATATCAAAATGTTTTTTAATTAGTTAATTAATTAGGTGGGCTAGGTTACAGGTAGTAGGTATTGGGTACTAGTATATTAGTAGGTGTTTTATTGTGTTGAATGAAATAATGTTATGTTTAATTAATTACTTAATTAGGTAAATTATGTAATTAATCTAGCTATTAGGCTAGGTAGTAAGGTTAATTTATGATCCATTTATAAACCTTATATGTGACTAAGTTATATATCATATATCTAAATTCATTTTTGTTGGAAAAAGTATATAATATAACTTTTAGAATCAAATAGAGGATTGAAATGTCAAAAATATATAATATATTTTACATTTTTTTTATCATAATATTACTTTAAGTATTTATATATTATAAAGGTAAAAGTAAAAAAAACTATAATTCCATAAAATCAATTAATTACATGGCATTAATTAATATTTAAAAATTAAAATCAGATTCTTAAATTAATCTTTTACATCAGAAATAATATAATTAATATAAGATATTCTATTCTATTTAAATTAAAATTTATTTATATCCATTTATAATTATCATATGTGAATAAATTATGTATCACACATCTAAATTAAATTCTATTATTAAAATTATGATATGCAAAAGTATAATTTTATAATGTAATTTTAAAAATCAAATAAAGTTTAAAATTCAAAATATAAAATTTTATTTGTTATTATATTATCCAAAAAGTTTTTTTTGATTCATAAATCATGTGCTTGAATTAAAATCTTCCCAAGTATGGTCATTGAAATTGTATTCAATGACAAAATTTAAGTAATTTTGTTTTTCAATTTAGTGTAAATTTTTGAAAGAAAAAATACATAGTTGTGTACATTATTGAAAAAACTTTAAGATTAAACTTTATATATATCTTGCCATTTGAACAAATTATCAATAAGATATTGAATATTGAAAATGATGTTTTGTGTAATGTTTTGAATCAAGTAAGGTAAATAGAATGCACATTGCCATATTGTCACAAAAAGTGAGGCGGTTTGGTGGTAAAGGAGTTGATCTTCATCCATGTGGTCCAAGGATCATGACAAATGACATGGGTGGTGCTCAACAATGGTAAGGTGATTGAATATTCCTTATTTACATAACCTACAATGTAGACTAGGTGGCCTACTTAGTAACCTAAAATAAGTTTTAGTCTAGCCTAAGTAATGACATGTGTCAACAACTTATAAGTTGAAATTAATTAAATTATCAATAATATAATATATAAAAAATATAGAAAAATAATTTTATTTCTAATTTTTTTATATTAAATATTTAAAAATATTTATATAATTAATGTAATTACAATTTTAGTCATAAAAATAATTACAAAACAACAACGCCTCATAAGTTATTTTGGATGGATAAAATGTTTGTGTAAATCGCATCTTCATGCGATTTAGTGTCACGTATTGTTCCATTATTGTTTTTTGCAACTAAAATTTTATGTGATTCATCTAAGGTGATTAAAACAAATTGTAATCACATGTGGCATTTACATCTAAAAATTAGTCGAAAAAACTAGTTGTTGATATGCAAATTCCTTGTAGTGTACATACTTGTTAGAAAGGACATATGTGACTAGTGACTAATGAGTTGTTAAACCCATGTCATTTCACCCATTTAGTCACAAAAGACGTTTAGTTGCAAAGCCCAAGCGTTTGAGCAACTAGATTTTTAAATTTTCTTATAATAATGAAATTCCATGTCTTCATTAACTTTAATATGACATGTAAAATGCATGCCATCTCAACTTAATCATTCTATTTGACTAAATGTTACAAAGGACACCTTAATGGATAGATGGCATGTGTTAAAAATCTATAAACATGCTATGAGTCATTGCACATGATCAAAGGTCAATTTAGTTTAGCCCATGTAGTTAACGTAACCAAAAATCAACCTAATTTAACTAAGTTAACTATTTATGTAAGGTAACCTAGGCTACCGAACCTAAGCTAGGTGGCCTATATTAAAAATAAACATCAAATTCCTAGCCCAAGAAGCTTAAATTAGGCTACCTAACCTAAGTCAAGTGGCCTAAGTAACATATGTTCCAAGAGTGAAAACTTGAACCCTTCATTTTCACTTTGGGGTCCAAGTCCTCATCCATTACACTACCACATTTTTTTATACTAATTATATTTAACACAAAGTTATGAAGCCCAAAAGTTTTAACCTTGAATTAACCTTGGCCACCTTAAGTTGACTTCCTTATTACCTACCAACATAGCCTAGACTAGACCTCCCTAGGTTAACTTAAGATGAATTAATTTGTCAACCTATATTACTTACTAACCTAGCTTAGGTTAACCTAGGCAATTTTGCATTAAATAAAAAACCTAACTAAATAATTATGTTGCATCTAATCGCATCATAATCACATATAGTTGCACAAACTTGAGGTGGTTACAAACTTGAAAAGATATCTTGTAATGAGGTTACCTAGGTTGAATTGATAAAAAACCTAAAGCTAGGAACCTACGTAACCTTACCTAGGTTAAATTATAAGTAGGGTAACCTATTCTAGGTGTATTTAAACATACTAGATGTAGTAAATTTCTTAGGTCTAGTTAAGTAACTTACAAGGTAGCTTATATTACAAACTAAGTTATTATTAAGTAGCCTACATACATAGGTTAACTTAATAGGTATGTCAACCTAAGCTATTGTGTCAAATAATTAAGAAGTAAAAAAGTTATGTGCCACCTTTAATTCTAAAGGACAACAATATTTTCAACTAGTTAATAAATGAGATTAATTTATCAAATCAATGACTTGAATCATGATGTAAAACTAATGTCACAAATTAAGAGGTGTTGCAACTACGAATCAACCTCATTACTATGTGGCATGCCATGTCAACATCACACACCCATAAATTGTTATTATTCACCAAAAGTTGCAAAAATCAATGGAATTTTGTTATTACTTAATTTTGGATGATTTAAAATGCATTAATAACATAATTTAAATTTTTTGATATTTGTGTAAAAACCATCAAGTTGTGATATGGACTATAGTCACAAAACCATAATGCCACATGGCACCACAATGTGCTTTACAACTACACAATCATTAACATGAACTTGTAGTTACAATTGTAGTAAAAAAAAGGATAGTTGCTTTATTAACTAAAACTCCAAAACCCAAAATGTGTTGTGCAACCTCTTCTATTCTATTATCTCTTAGGATCTTCATACGCTTTGGGCTTTTGCTTTTTGATGACAACTTGTACTTCTTTGCAAACTCATGTTGACGTATGGAACCACCATCCTTTATCTTTAGAGGTTCACCATACAAGAAACCACTTTCACACTTTTGAATGTTGTAAGTATAGAGTTAGATAGAATGTGAATTGAAATTATTCAAGAAGAAAATCAAAATCCACCAAATGCCCAAAACTCTCCATTGCAAAATTTGCGAGAGGTCATGAAAAAGATAACATGCTTGAATTTCAAAACAACCCACCTTCTCCTACGATCTTCCCATGTGTGTACATAAGGTTTATACTATGAAAAATATTTGTTGTCAGGTCTAACTTGACAAAATCCAATGGTCCAAATCTTTAGTCTAGTTCACTAAGCACTTTTTATTTATCTAGACTTCATAAAAGGACTTTGATCTATCGAAATTGAGACACTGTAAATTGCTTTCACCCACCAAAGTTGTTATTGAAGCTACCAAGGCAATCACACATGCCTCCAACCATTCCTTTAACCAACAACCTTCTAGAAAAATAGATTCTAACAAAGAGAGATAATGTATAAACAATTTACTTTAACCTTGTCGTGTTGATCACATTATTATTTTTCTTTTGTAATAAAAGTTTTGGTACATCATGAATAATGTAGAAGTTTGCACAACTGTTACTTCCAAAAGAATTACCTTTGAGTGAGAGGGGAACAAGCTTCCAATATTTTTGCTTATAGTCTCATAAGCTCCAAGCTTCAAATGCACATAATGCCCTAAAAACTCTCCTCACCACCTCTTTATTCCTAATAACTTTCAATGCCTTCACCACTATGTAGAAGAAGAGACTTCAACCACATGACTCCACATATGTTGATGGCATCAAACATTTTTCAAAAAGTTCCTATAGACTTAAAACTATTTGCACGTTTGTTACATTTGGATTTGTTTTCAAGAACCCATAGAAAAAAAAAAGTTATAAATACCTGATAATGATTTTTTTTAAAAAAAACTCTTGACCATTCCTTTAAAATCACCATAGAATGCTCTTGCACTAGAAGAAAAAGGTCAATATCTAACTAACGCATTTACAACTACTTGCAACTATTTGGTTTTTGCAACGAAATTTTTGCCCTTTACGATTAAAGTGACATCATGCTAACATTAATTAAGTCACTCATGACTAGCTTGCAATTATATTGTTTTGCATCTCCATATGGGTTGGATTTATCATCCAAGAATAGCCATCTAAAATCCCATTAATCATAAGCAAAGTGTTTAATTGTAATTAGCATATGTCTATATACATTAATTACACTAATTATATGATTTATGATTAAATTTAATATTCATAAATAATTTAAATAAATTAAATATATTTCAACATAAACTATTATACTAAATATTTATATATTTTTAAAATTAATGTATAATAGACACATAATTTATAATTCAGATTAATTATTCAATATTTTATTTTAAAACTATTTTTAAAAATTAAAATGTTGTCACTATAATAAAATGAATTCATTTAATTTCTATAATAGTAAGAATTACATTCTAGTATACTAAAATATTTCACTTATTATTTATTGCCACTTATTTAAAATGAACAAATATTATTACAACATAGATTTTCACACTAATTAAAATGATGGTTCCCAATCATGAAAAAAAATCATTGTATTTACAATATTCATATCTTAATGATAATAATTAAATTTTGTATCCATAATTGGGAAGTTATATCCTATAATTAAGATTTTTATTTCAAAATTTTATAATAATCTTAAAATAATGAGCAAAGTTGATATAACTAATTTATTTATAAATAAAAAAACACTGAATAATTGTATGTATTACTCATTATTTACAATAAATTGTTAATATAAAAAATGAGATTCTATAATATTGATAATAATTTTATAGTAACATAAAATCATTGTAATTAATTAATTAATTTGTAAGCTAGAATTCAAATACTTGCATAATTAAGTTATAATTGAAATTTATTATTATTATTATTATTATTATTTAATATTTTTAAATTTAAATTTCTAGAATAATCATAAATAAATTAAAAAATTTATTTTTTGTAACTAATTGTCCATAATATATCACTTTTATAAATAATTATATTTATTAATTATAAGTTACACTAAACAATTATTGTTACAACATAGACTTTTATATTATATAATTTATATTTATATAGTAAAATAAATCAACGACTTGAAATTAATGTTACATTATTTTAAAATCATTGGAATTATTTCAAATAAGAATTTACTATTTTATATTGATAATTATTTTCTAATTGAACATAATTATTAACAATATGTAATTTATAGCTTTAAATATGAATTAAAATTTGGAAAATTGTAATGTAGTTAAAAATAATTATTGTAATGATTGTAGTTGCAATAAGTATTATATAGTAATTATAGAATATTAATGTGTGTTCAACATATTATTGTATTTATAGATATTAATTACCAATATATTTTTTTTGACCATTAATAATTTTTACAATAATATATGTAACTATATAATAATTACAATAATTAATTTAATGTTGGTTTTAAAATAATGATTTGTGTAAGAATTTATTTTTTAATATCAATTATTAGGTCATTATTTTGAATTTGAATTTTTTTAATAATTAATTTTTAGTGTATTTATTAAATTATTTTTACACTATTATTTATAATTCGACCAGATTTTTAAAGTAAGGAAATATTTTTAAATATTTAAGTATTTATTTATCTATGAGTTACGTATTGACAACTTGTGAATAACTAGATACTTAATTAGTGAAATATTGGGAAATTATTAATATTTAAATATTTTGATAATGAATACTTCCTATTTGTATTATATAGTTTATATTTTAAATATATGTAGAATTTAATCATTATTAATTAAATGATTATGTAATTATCTAATAAGCCATGTACTTGAATTGTTAAAAAATCTAAAAACTAAGAACAAAAGGCATGAAGAAAGTTTTGAACTTATAACTTAGTTTGTGAGGAAATTGCAACTTCAAAACTTACCCCATATTGTTTGTTCGCTATTATTAGTTTGAACACAATATAAACAAAGGGTGTGATCATCAAATTTCACATTAAAACATGTGTGCACATGGATGAGCCAATCAAAAGGCTTAACCCAAAAGAAAAAGAAAAATTATGCAACCTTTTAAACTACTTATCCTTCTAACCTACTTACCTATTTAGTTAAGTAAGTGCCTAGTTTGACCTACCCACCTAGGTCAACCTAAATACCTACATACCTAAGTACCTATTTATATGAGTAGGTATTTAACTTAAGAAGGTAAGACCTACTTAGCTACCTTTTTACCTAAGTAAGTAGGTATGTAGCGTAAATTTGTAAGCACCTATTTATGTACTTATTTATGTAGTTGTCAACTTTATATAATTTTTATTATTAAATTCATTTAAAAATGTCACATGCCATATTTAAATTGGGCCACATGTCATAATATAAATAATCTAAACATGTGAATTGAATAATAATATGTATTTAAAATAATTAAATATTGGAATATGTGGCAACACATCATTTGCTTTCAATAGTGACTAAAATAGTTGCATTTTAATCACATGTGACAATACATATACAATGGAGTCAAAGAATGAATTTGTATTTGTTGATTTTTTCATTCATCCATGCCCCTTGTCGTTTGTAATTAATATTGCATGCAACTTGTCTAAGGTGACCACATAGATTTTAGTCACAAATGTCACTTGTGATTAAAATTTTGTTGTAGAATCCTATAAAAAATAGGTGTTTTTCTTCTAATGTTGGTGGGTCCACCCAATCATACTTGCACTCCATGTCAAATGTGCATGTGGTTGAAATACATTTTATTAATGCAAGTTGCACACATGTAAACATGGTTTTTTCATTAATCCTAACATAACATCATTCATAGAAAACTTTTTGCTAGGAAAAACCATTTGTGGGCATAATCAGTAAGCCATTTTTTACAACTAGATGGAATCAACACTCTTCATGGGCAAATAGCCCACTTCTACAAAATGTGGGTGCAATTCACTAATCCTGATTCATTAAAGTAATGAATTCACTACTTCTTCATTGGTTTTTATTCAGTACAATTAGTGAATTCACTCAAAATCCAATGAAATCACTTGGTGTATAAGGACACCTTATGTTATAATGGCCCTTAGTCACAAATAACATCACATCCTCCAATAAACCAATTCAAGTTTCATTATTTTTTTGAACTAATTTGCAAAAGAAAAAAAATTAGAAATGGCATTTGGTGTCATGTCCCCATTTCTTGGCTAACTCATGGGAAAATGGAAGAACAACCACATTGGTTTTCTTTTTGAGGAACTTTTTAATTAGGGTGTTGTGCTCAAGTTCGACATGTTTTTTCATGGCTATTATGCCATTTGATTTATGGTAAGCAATAAGACATTTTTATAACTTGGTGTACAATGCAAAAATATCAAAACCAACAACATTGTTATGGCAAATTATGCACCTCATTATTTAATTCTGAAAAAGTCTATGCATTAGTTGTTTTAAAAAAAAATCTCATGTTGGCAAATTCTGAAATTATGAAGCTTCCAAGCCACATGCTACTTCCACAAGTTTGTCATGTGTAAATTTTAATATTAGGAATCATTAAAAGCAAAACCAAACAACGCAAAACCAATCATAATGAAACCAAAAAGTTTTGAGAAAGTTTTGGAGTTCTTTCAAACCTTAATTCCATCACATTGTTCTTTCATAACAAATACAACACAATATAAAATAAAAACCATTAGACTCTAGATAAAAGAGTTTCAAACCCTTCCACCACCCAATAATTCACAAAAGTTTTGAGACAAAACACAAAATTTGCATATTAAAGCAAAGTTTTGTTTACAAAATGTAAGAGTTAAATTTTTTTTTTACCTTTTTTAAAAATGTCAATCTGAGACCAAAAAAAAACAATCTCCATTACTTTTGCCATTAATAAGTTGCATTGATGATGAATGAACCTTGAGCAACCAAAGAAAAGGTGATGCAACATTCACAATCACCAACTTGCAAAAACACTTATTGAAGGAAATTTACTAAAGTTTTTTTCAAATACCCTCCCTTTATTTTGGGGGTTGGGTACAAATACATATTTATGAAAATTGTAGAATGGTCCAAATTCTTTAAATAATACCAAACAAGACAAAGTAGAGGGAGTCCTTGATGCAATCCTTAATTTTGCTTTATATTTTCTATTCCTATACACATTACTAAATATGATGTGTAGACCATCACATATATAAAAAAACTTATATCACACACTTTGTGTCCATGTACATCATGAATAAGGATTAGTAAATAATATCAAAAAGGAGTATAAAAGGGTGACGTTGTGAAAAGTTTTTTGGTACAACTTAAAGAATTTGGACCTAGAAGGACAAGTATGAAGCACAAGAAGAGTAGATATCTTCATAATATCATTGCAATGTGGGTGAAAGCACATTATGGTGGTCAAAAAATGTCATCACAAATACTATTTTTTGAAACTATGCAACTTTTAACTTCCACCAAGCTAATCTTAAAAGAGGTTTTCATAAACTATACTCATAGTTCCAAAATATGCAATTATCAAAGGAAACTACATTTTTAAATTAATATTAAATGATTAAAAACTATATTTGTGAAAAAAAAATGTTGTCACAATATATTTCAGTGCAAATATATTCTAAAAATGATTCAAATAATTGTAAAACTTGATGAAATGTTTATTCATATATTTAATGTTGATTATAATTGAGAATTTTAACTCATGTAATTTCAAAAAAAACATTTACAAATTTTTCATTCAAATGAACATAATTGTGTTGAAATAATACATTTTGTTGAAAAAATATTTTCATTTGAAAAATGACAAGAATTGTGTTCGAGGCCTTTGTATCAACATCCAATTTATCTGTTTATCAAAATGCTAGATGAAATTTTAAAAATACCCCCAAAATATACCAAATTATACCCCAAAAAAAAACATTTTCTTATTTAAAGTAAACCCCCATAAAGTGTGCTTTCACCCATGTATGAGAAGGGGGTGGGTTATAAAGAATTTCACATCTATTGGTTCTACGTCTATATCCTTAAATTGATATTCATCAAAGGTTTGGAGAGTTTTTTGGTATTCGCCTCACATTGGTATAGACCTTGAAGGCAATTTTAGGTTGAATGTATGTTCTACATTGGGTTCATACTTCTTAATACCAAACCCTCTTCGCAGCATAGCCATGTTCTTGGTCCTTACCATACAATAATTTATCCTATAATCACCATATGAAACACTTGTTTGAAGCACCCAAAAAACTTATTCCTTAACATTATGTTTTTTCTTCTTGAATAGGTGTATTTGTTTTTGGGGTGTAATTGACCAACCTTCCTCTCATTAGCTCTTAAAGCTCACTAGAAGGTTTGGGAAGGTTTTCTTTGTATTTCAAAGCACTTGGCTGTGAAGAAGATGTTTTCATGAATTGCAAGGACCTTCTATTGTTTAGATCTAAACCTTCCATTGTTCTAATGCAAACCTTTTAAACTTTACATTGGGGAAGGCTTGCTCTTGTGAGCCTCCCCTAATTTTCAAGGTAAGGCTTCAAACTACTATGTTGAAACCTAGAAACTTTTTATTAGGGAGGCCCCCTTGAAAATAGGCCTTCCCTAGGCATACATTATGGGCTAGAGAAAACTAGCACTCACTAATGTGCCATGACAAATGGATTATACTTGGATAAAACATCTTTTCCTTGTATTCCTATCCCATAGCTAACCACAATGGTCCACAATGTTTAACTATGTATTAACCATCCACATCTATTTACTAGGTAGCCAACAAGAGCCTAACCTACTTATTTAACTAAATATTTAATCATTTACATTATTCAACTACTTACCTACGGTACATACCCACTTACCTTGGTATGCAAGGTGGACATAAAAAGGATTTGCATGGTTGTGAATCATGATTGCATTCACATTAATAACAGGACTACTATTCACCCCTTTGATTTTTTATAGATGCTTATTTTCAAACGTTTTAAAAATATTTTGGAATTTTTCAAAAAAATAAATAAATTTCTATAATTATCTTAAGTTATATTAAAATTTTGTTAAAAAATGTCATTTTACAAGTTTTTTTTATTGCTTTAAACATTAACTATCAATGTTTTAAGAAAATTGTATACTTTTATTCATTAAATTGATTAAAAATTTATTCACATGTTCTCATCACATATTATGAATGTTGTTCTATAAGTAAATTCAGAATTTTTAACACCAACATAAATTATCACTTTAAAATTTGACATATTAAACATTAGTTACACTAAAAATTGGTCATTTTGTTGTGAATTCATCCCCAATTGAATCATCTCAAGTTTCTAATGAATGATGCATTGGTGGGTGTTGAGTATTAGATAATATAACTCAACTTTATGTCCAAAATGAATCCCCAGGGTGGGGGCAAATTTTCAAAATAAGGGGCCTAGGACAAGGTAATATTTTAGACCTATACGCATAATATCCCTCCCACTCAAAAGTAGTAGGTGTAAGATGTATCCTCTTTTCTAGACATAATTTTGCAAATATAAGGTGCCCTCTAAATGCACTAGGGAATTCCTTCAAATGCTTTGAGAACTATTTCCCTGCACTCCCTCTATCTAATTAGACATCATTGGCTTAAGCTATGATGGAACCAAAGGTTTTTGTTTTGGGTGAATTTTCGCCCTATGGCAACAAAATATTTTGGAATATTTCTGCATTTTAGTCTAAATTCAAAGAAAATTGCTAAAATTTGAAAAATAATGGCCAAACTCTTGAAGCCACAGAATTGGGGGGAAAAAAGCCCCTGAATGGAACCCCTCTACAATCCATTGGAATTGGTAGTATGAACTTTTATAAGTACATGTAGTTCACTATCTAGTTACATTAACATGTAAAAACAAAGAAAATTAAGTATTAGTCACAATGTGCAACATATTTATCCCGCTTTGCACCCCCCTGGGGAGTCTCAAAATTGTTGTAGAAATCTATTTGTGCTCATAAACTTCTGCCTTCTAGAATTTGCCAAAACACCTAAATCGCATCCTACCCTCATCTCTCTTGAATCTACAGCTCCCACATGGTTTTGTAGGATATTATTTTCATGTATTGGAAAGGGCTTCCTGGCACAGAGGACTCATTTGTCAGTTCAAGTACCCTTCTACTGACGGCATGCAAACCTTCCACACCATTTGAATAAAAGACCTTTGGTGCTTTATGCTGGGGAGGCATCATCCCATGGGCCTCCCCTAATTATTGGCCCTACACCCTTGGGCTATTCCCTTGAGGCTATGACCCTCAAATTACCTGGGGTACCAGGGCTTCCCCTCTACATTTTCTATCATTTAGAGTTATTCTAGCAGTTTTAATTTATTGGGGTCACATGTGCTATACATGAGTTCAAATGTCTTTACTAAATGGAAAAAGAATGATGAATTCATCATGAAAATTTCAACATATATTCTCATCTTAGGTGTTTTCAGCTATTATCGAAGAATATCAAACCCAGGAATTATTTTGAAAAGATTACCATACATAATGTGGTAAGTCGCATAGGATAACCCATTTTATTTAACTCCAGGAACTGAATTGCCTACTAGTGAGTGGCTGCTCCAGACAGGCCTAATGGCTTGCAAAAAAATCCACAGGGATCAATCAATACCATTTATAAATATTTTTCAAAAAAATTGTGATATCAGGAATTTGGTGAATTTTCCCAAAAAATAGTCCAATTTAAATTACAAATAAAAACATTTCCCAGTTTTTTGTCAAAAAATGACTAAAATTGTCATGGTGAGAAGACTACAGATACCAATACCAAAGAAAATTACAGTGCTGTTGAGACAAGTACATATATATAATTAAAAAAAAAAACCAATTCCAGACCTATGCTAGCAAAGATATTAATATTCCCAAATATTGTGTGCAAGCATCACATCCTTAATTCCTGGAGCAAAGTTATCAGATTAAATGGCATTAGGAATTGGAAGCAAGTGTCTCATGACTTTGTGGCCTAGTGTTTTTTTGGCAAAATTTCACTAAATTTCAACCTGAAAAATATGATCTCAACCTATACAATGGATTTTCCATGGAAAAAAAAAGATCCAAATTCGACAGATTTCAAAAGGACAAAAAAAACCCAAGTCATCATATCTTTATGATAAGTTCCAGGAGGTAGCCAAGAATATAGAAGGGTTCAGGTTTTTTTTTACTTTCATATCTAGTATGTAGCCAAATCTGGCTAAATCATCTTATTGATGGTTGCAACTTCACAAAATTGCAAAAAAAACCCCTGACTCTGCCTGGTATGGCACGTTTAAACTTCAAACCAAGATGTTTTGAACAGTTAAAAAATAGGAACAGTTGCGTGAAGTTTCTCTAAATTAGTTGACTGATGCTTCACAACAACACCTGGTGTACAATCCTCAAAATGTGGGACCAAACGAAAACTTTGTCCAGTGTACACGTATCCCTAGTCAGCTGTCCCTTAAAGGAAGTTGGCCACCGGAAAACGAGATTCTTTTGGGTTTTCGAGATTTTTTGGGTTTTTGCCGGGACACCCCGTGCCATGCGTGCCCCAAAAAAATTTAGGGGTATAATTTATGTCTCAACTCGCATTTATGTTCTACCAGTCCTATACCCACGTGCATGTTTTCATCCCAAATCAACGAGCACTGGGAGCACTGAGCAAGTTCATGTGCAAGCAGTTCACGTGTGCATGTTGTGGGCTGCTGTTTGATTATTGGTCAAATCATGAGCTCTGTAACAGAGTTCCAGTGTTTTTTTTTTGGCCTGGCACAAGTTTTGTCTTTTGCCTACAGAAACAGGGAAAGTTTTTAGATATTCCTTTTTCCTTTCTAGCACAAAATTTGGATGATTTCTTTTTATTTTTGCAAGAAAATTGGAAAAAAAACTTGACATCAAAATTTTTAAAACACTATCCTGTTTACAACTATAAATTAATAATTACATGCAATTATTGAGTTTTTCTCAGAAAAGTGCCACTACAGGGATGCCATGCACTGTACGTATGTCAGCATTGGTGAGATAAAATTAGGGGGTGGCCTTAATTAGCAATAAAGCAGTGCAATTCACGTAGAAGTTAGTTTGATACCACAATTGGGTTCCTGATAAAACGCTGGCGGTGTCAAATCTGGCGATTCTGATGAAGTCATGCGCCCAAAGCCAGTACTGTTGGTGTCGGTAAGGAAACAAATTTAATGAAGATGTATACGTACTACGAGGGTAATCAATGTTTATTGCACGGAGCAACCAGCCACGCGTGAAACAAGCAGCTGTTATCCCAAATGATTGATTATCTAGAAGTTATGTTTCTAATTAATCTTTGATTGACGAATGCCGACAAATGTACTGAAAGAGAATCCTTTGAGTAGTATGATCTACTTCATGATTAGAGGATATGTATCCGGCGCAGTAGTTGATCATAATCAGCTCCCTGTACGGCGCCAATCATTGATTGGCGGCGGTAATGAAGCTGTCCATTTCTCATGTCGTATCCTTTCGCTCTTGAAGTCCCTATTAGCGGACTTTATTACGAGACCACATTTGGACATAATCCTATCCATCTCGTAAGCAAAACTTGCGTTTCAATCAAACTATTTCAAATCTCGTAAGAAAACTACTTCAAAAATGTACTTCAACCCCTTCGATTTTATAGATTGCACAGCCCTCCGCAAATATATACGCTCATCGTGCATAGTGTCAACAACAACAACGCAGTCGGTTGATATTTTCGCGTTGAGGGAGTAGTGTCGAATAAATGACCATATAATTCGTGTTTGCCTTTTCGAATCAAATCTATAAACTTAAAGGGAAACAACTTGCAAACTGTCTGAAAATCAGCTGTCTGGAGTAATCACTAATTTGCGCGGAGTTAACTTCTTTTTAGTGAACTACGAAGTGATCATTTTCGTAGTCCACTAAAAGTTGGTTTTTTAAGATCATCAGTTAAATAAAAAAATTGTTCATGATTGCAGCGCTCACGTTGGTCGTACGTGCCCTTATAAATCTACAGCTAAGACATGCAGGAAATGAATCTCGCTCATGGCTTTTGAACAGTACTACGTACACTCAGTCTATCGGCTTCTGCTGGAACGTCAGCAACACTAGTAGAAACTCTATTCTTACTTTGGTTAACTAGTGTCTAATTCATCGCTCTTCTAGATCTCACATGACAGAAGTCCAGGAGCAATGAAATGTGTCTAATTCATCGCTCTTCTAGATCTCACATGACAGAAGTCCAGGAGCAATGAAATGTGTTTAATTCATTTTTCTAGATCTCATTCAGCAACCAAATCAGGCCGTAACTTTCCAATTCCTTGAAGCCGTAAATTTTCCGCGATAGAATCTGCTTCGTAATTTCCGCACAAGAACAATATATTGTAAAGAAGTTGTATATCAAGTCAGAGACATCTACGCATCCTACGCTAGTCATAAATCATGCTCTTAGCTGTTGCCAGGAGTTGTACAGATTAATAGAAGCGCTTTTTATTCCTGAATATCATCTAGTGTGCATTACAGAATTTTAGCAAGCTATTGCAACGCAACCACATTAATGCAGAATAAACATTATTACAAACCATCTTAGCGTCTTCCTATAAACGAGTTTCATGAGGATATATCAGATCAATCCAAGTACAATGAACGTCTACTGATACTGACATCAAAATGGTTCAGCCTACATAGTGAACTAGCATATATCATTCGCGCTAATTGGACTACTTCCAAGCCGGCTGTGAAGATTACATGTAGAAAAGTTTCTCAAAATCCAGCATCTCGCTACATTCGAGAGAAGCTGCTGTATTGATCAGCTGTCTTGAAAACACAGCTGATTTTTTGGGTTCCGGAATGTTTTGAATGTGTCTTCGGAGAGAATGTTTGAATGTAGAGATCTGTCATCCTAGTCTGAAACAATAGAAACTGTAGCTGATCTAGAATGGAAACAGATTGACCCACTAGAGCAGGAATAGAACTTGGAACAGAGCAATACTTTCAAGGTGCAGCCCGATCCTGCAGTTGCAACCTGCAGTATGTGAGACATTTTGGAATTTTGTTGTAAGTTATTGACAACCAGGATTTTCTTGTCGGCACCTTGACGAGCTGCTCAGAGTCTAATCCTTAGGACGAAGGATCTGCGGCAATAAAGGATCAAAGGATCGGTATGGACGAAATGCACTGGAGACTCGACCTCCAATGAGCACACCACCAGGAGCTGGGACAGTGCGTGCAGTTGCTGCTAAGTTAATTGGCACTTCATCAGCAACTGGTGCAGCAGCATTGTCTCCAGCAGCAACAATTACTGGACGAGACGGCAGCACTGGATCATCGGCCTGGACATACGACGGTGCGATTATTGGCGCTGGATTGAACAGTACACAGTCAGGAGTCGGCTCCATGTCCTGCACGTCGACTTCCTGCTGCTCCCAGCTCATGGTTACCGAGTTTTCATGTTGTTCATCACCATCATCAGCTCCTGGGAGCTGGACATACTGATCAGTTGCAATACCTACGGGAGCTGCTAACACTTCTGTGTTGTTGGTGGCATTCTCTAACATAGCGGCATCGTCCTGAATGCAGAAACCAAACAATTATCTTTCCAGAACCTCTCCTGGACTTACATAGGGTTCAATGTAGGCCGGCCAGAAAGCCATCAGTCCTCTTGGTCATACATTGTCTTGAAGAAATTGTTTTAGATGGACCAAGGAGCATCCCTTTGAAGTTTAGAGGCTAAAAGACAATGACATAAAGCATGAATTACTACCTGCTGCAATGTCTGGTCATTTTCTGCTGCAGCAGTCGCTCCCGCTGGAACGACGTCCTTCTTCTTGCGAGGAGTATAGGGCTTTCTGGGGCGTTTAGCGGCAGCTTCTGTAGCCGCGGTCTTCTTCTTGCGAGGAGTATATGGCTTCTTGGGGGCCTTCTGTTTGCCCCGTCTCCTGGTCACGGGTTTCTGAGCGGAAGGGACTGGAAGTCCAGCATCTGGAACATACCAAGACAAAGATAAATCTTTCTGATACTGTGTTTTGATGGGGAATTAGGGAAAGTTTAAAGCACTGTAGCTGCTATACTTAACCCGAAGGATCAGATAGCTGTATCAGTGGTCGACAGTGTTGGAGGTCAGTCAGGCTGCAGACAATTGGTGGATCATATATGTGGTGCAAGGCACTTACCAATGGCAGCCTGCTGTGCAGTGGTTGGCAGAGATCGCACAACAGATGTATCTTTGATCAATTGGGCCATGTCCTTGTTGTTTTCTTGCACGGCTTTGTCGTAGACGGCTCTGCAATCAACCATCACTTAGGGCAACATTCAGTCATGGTCCCATAGCAAAGCTAACTTCCTTCCTCAGTTGATCTACATGTATGCCATCTCTCTTGGATGATTCTAAGCTTATGTGTAAGTGTTTTCGATTGTTGTTTCTATCTCTCTGCAGTTTAACAAGCAGGCTTGCAGGATTCATGGAGACTGCAGTGATCACAGCACATGATAAGCAGAGGACCTGAAGCTAGGGTTTCAGCTACTAAGCTAGGGGTTTGATGAGAACAAGGATCGTACGAAAGGAAAAACAAAACTTGATTCAACCAGCTGTATGTGAAGAGCAGCAGGAACTCATGCATGATTCTCGTACCTTGCTGCTTCTAGCTCGGTGTTGTATGAGCCCAAGAGTTCACCCACCGGACTGCCAAAACAAACAATGAACCAAATGAGCAACAAGAAGTAATTCCAATTCATCAGTATCTCATAACCACATAATTTCCCACAAACTGATGATGAACACCGAATCCCATGTTTGTTTCTTCCACCCATACGTTCAGTTGCACAACAGGGATCACCATTGCACAATGCAGATTGCATGAGTCTACTAACAAGAGTTCACGACATTCATTCATGATCACTGCAGAATGGGAGAGAAATGAGATGTGCAACATGTAGTGAAAAGATAGATCCATGCATGGATATTGAATGGCATGTGTGTACCTCCTCCTCTTCCAGTTCACCCTGTAAGTAGCCTCGAATTTTCCGTTCATCTTCCTCACACAAGGGTATGTGGACACAGCACCAGGTCCTTTGCTGTCTCGTCTAAGGAAAAGAGCCATTTGGTCCTTGGTGAGTAGCTTCAACTGCAATGCACCAAACCCCACCCAAATGAAAGAATTTGTTCATCAAGCTGTACTTTGCACATGGATCCCTCCATGTAACATCATGTCATTCATGTTGCAGCAGATCTCATAACCCATGATCCAACAACATAGGTATAAACCAGTACTCAAAAATCAGAGGGTCCAAACTTCTAGCTAGGGTCCTGCAAGCATGATAGAACGATATCAAGGAAGAAGAGCTCTCATGAAGAACATCAGAAACTGCCAGCTGCAACCTTTCTGCACGAAACCTGCATTGCAGCTTACCCTTCTGATGTCATCTTTGTATTGTTGAGCAGGTTTGAAGTTGATACGGTCCTGGAACCCCTCGCCTCTCAGCACAAGGGCTGCTTTGTCGTAAGCCCTGCAATAAGACCACAGATGATCCATGAACTGCACTCAGACAACAGCATAAGCAATTCTTGTTACAGCTCTTCTTCAGCGTTCTCAGTATCATTCATGCAGGGTGCAGCACAACAATCCACAATCCAGCTGCTGCTGGTTACTAGTGCATGAATAACAGCTGCTTGAATGTATGCAAACCTAGCTAGCTCAAGGAGAAAAACACTACTCCAACAATTAGGTTTCGAAGATAGACTTGAGTATCTAGATCTGTTGTACCTTGCGGCTTCTTCCTTGGTGGATGATGCACCTGCATCCAAGATCAGCAAGCAAACGCAAACAGAATCAGATGGAACACATGATCTGCAGCAACAAAATGGCATCATCTACAATGAAAAGAGCAGCAGCAGCTGGTAAAGAGAACTTCGTGATCGAGCTTCACATGCTAGAAGTGAGAACAATGTACCGAGATAGAGTTGTTTGTGCGGCTCCACATCATCAACCCTGCACAGCATGCCACACAAAAACATACATGTCGCATCATGATCAGATTTACAAAGGAAGATCCAGAACTTGTCGATTGAAACAATCGTCAAAAGCAGAGAGAACCAGAACCGAGTGCTTTTCGATCTACAAGAGGCCGGAGGTACTTACCAGATGTGGGCTTCCCATCGACCAGTGCGTTGGTAATGCGTTACACCCAGAAACTCAGAGCTCTTGGAACGTGGTCCGCGCCTATATGAAACTCTTTGCTTTTTTTTCATCGGTGGAGTCTCTGGGTCGCCGACATCCGTCGTGATGCCAGAAGCAGCATCAGCTGCGGGATCATGATGAGCGACATCTGGATTGCACAGGGTATCAGAGCTTCCATGACTCGCAGCTCTTGCAGCTTTAGATTTTCTAGGCTTCCTCTTCTTCTTCTCAGCGGCAACAGGCTGCTGCAGGACTGCTGCGACGTCCGCAGCTTGCGCGTCACGGTCGTCGTCCGCAGTGGAATCACTTTCACTACCATGGCGATGCAACTGCAGCTGCTGAAATAAGGCATCTACAGTACCTTCCCCACCGCGATCGCTTCCTTCTTCCATGACACTCGACAGGGGGGGCTCATCGTGAGCGACATCTTCAATATCCCGGCCACCTCCTGCATCACCCATACTCTCCTGCACCATCGACAGCTGATCACTGGGGTACTCACAAATGTATCTTCCTCGAGCGTCGACATGATCAGCGCCTTGCAGTAACGTGTTACCCGTATTACCTTCGTCGTCGTCGTCGTCGTTACTGTTTGTCACTTCGGCTGACTGCATCGCATCGACATCGTCAGTAACACATTCACTGCCGTTCACGTCTTCCGAAGATGGCTGGTAGACAGCTGCCTGAGGGATCATGATGCCATCTCCGGAAGGACGAACGCGTGCTGGCTGCCCATTATAATGAGGAACTGGAAAGGCGAAGCCGGGGTTCAGGGGACTCCAACCATATGCTGGCAATGTCACCTCGGACATCATGATGTCTCGACTCTGGAACGGAGGTGGGGCGCCTGCATTCGCAGCATGAGCTGCTACTGCAGCAGTATGTGCTTGCCGATGAATTGCTGGCAGATCCAATTTCGAGCGCAGAGCCGAGCCAAAACCGCTTTCAAAGCGTGCAATCGTCTCGGCGTCGGCCGGTATTTGTCCGAAGAAGAGCAAAGCCGGCAGTGCGTAGAGTGGGACCGGCATCGAGACATGAGGTTGAGGAGCTGCAGCTGCTGAGGCAGTCTGCTGCTGCACCGGATTCTGGTCCTCGACCTGCACGCAGTCTTGCTGCATGCCACTGTCGAGGTTCGGAACCATGTTGAGATCGAAGTCCATCCTGCAAGGCATGAAAGTCCGTGGTGCAGCTTCGTGAGATCACGAAAATAATTGTTCCCACATGATCGATGACACTGCACACAACTTCAAAAGATTCCCAGAACTACTCCATGCGATCTCGAACTGAAGAACGCTACATATACCTGTGTAAGGATCAAAGCAACGAAGTCGATCTGAGAGCAAACAGAAACTCGAGAGCTATTCAAGAGTTTGTTGTGCGACCACAAGCAGTAAGTGTAACCGCCTCCAACAGACCTGCAAACAAACACACAAACAGAGGAGAGTTGATCACTTTACGATGTCTGACATGAAACTACACATCTGCATCATGCATTAGTACGACAGTTCTACAAACACCGGCCTCCTGCAGAAGTTCTCCCAAAAGTTTGAGACCTGTACTAACAGCAAAAGTTTGATGCGATCGATCGAGAAGTTCATTCGTGAACCCCGCTACTCACCTCTGAGTCCACGTACCCCGATGGAGTACAAACCCTGCAAGCGGTCGAGACACTAAGTGTAGGTACTACAATGCTCGGAAAATACAGCAGAAGCAGCAGGAAGCAAAGCTTTAGTATTGCATATTGAAAAGCTATCTTTAGAGCCAAAAGAAAACAGTAGTAGTGCTCAAAAACTCAGATCTCCACGAAGAGCTCCAACTGCACCACACGATCTCGCACAAAATGCAGCCCAGAAACGAGAGATCGCAAGAAGAGCGAGAAGGAGAGAGAGAGAGAGCGAGAGAGCGAGAGAGCGAGAGCGAGGCAGAGCGAGGGAAGAGACAGAGTGAACGAGCTCGGAACCCTGCGACTTTGGCATCGAGCGAGGGAGGGAAGAGACCCGGGATTTCTTTGGGTCCGTTTCTGCGGGTCGATGTACTCACTCGGGAACCGTTGGTTCTGAGTCAACGAAAGGCACTCAACCGGTCCACGCACTGGAAACATCCCCAGTTGTGGTTCACAACAATGTTGGGCAAGTACCTACTTTGGCAAGTAAGAACTGCCACCGGTTCCAGTTAGTAAGAACTGAACTGGAACTGGGTTGGTATTGGAACAGGAATTGGAGCTTGGTTTTGTTTCTTGAAGAACCAGACCAGTTCCCAGTTGTAATTAGGTGTGGAGCCAGAACTGGAATTGAGATTTGGGTGACTAGAATGGGTGGCTAACTGGCAATCAGGGTTGAAGAACTGGACCTGGAACCAGAGTCCTAGTTCCATTAATGTGTGAAACTGGAACTGAGATAATACTAATTTATTTTTTAGAACTGCAACTGGAGGTTCTTCATAAAAGTAAAGAACCGCCCAATACTGGTCCACAACCGGCAAGGTACTAGTGAAAAGTAAATATGGGTGACTTGAGGACAAACACAGACAGTTAGTAACTTAGAACCAGAAGCAGATAGGAAAAAAGTTACGTTTTGGTTCTCTCTTTGCCTTGCACAAAATATGGTGATTATGCACTAGAGAACAGGCCATGAACTGCAGATTCTACCAGGTATCCCCTCATTGAATAGAACCTGAATAGGACCTCCCCTGCTTGCAACAAGAGGGGTGGAGGTGGGGACCTAGGAGCTAATAGGCTACTAGGCATTGGGGAAACTTTAGGGTTTAAGCCACAAAATTGATAGGAGCCTGAATGGTCAAGTTTGTAGAGATTGGGGGAACTGATTCTGATGTTTTTGAGTTTCATTACGTGTTCAAGATTTTATTGAGTTTATTAATAGCCCCAATTGCAACACATTAAAATTAGGTGGGATGTTGTCTAGTGGGCATGGTGGTTAATTCTTGTTTAATGATGTTGTTTGGTTGTTTTTGATAGCTTTTTTTGGCTTCTCTTTTAACTATGGAAATTGCATTGGGACATATCAATTTTACTCCATTTGCAAGGTTCAATTTTGCTTTGCACTAATTTGATTTTTCATATTCCCATTTTAATCATGCTTGCTCTTAGAGGTTCCTTTTTGCATTCTTATCCCTTGTACCACATGAGAAAAAGTAATCCATCAAGATCTCAGAAGATCTTTTCTGCACTCCTTTGTTCTTTCATGATCTCGGTTGATTTTGCAAGTAAAACAAATTATATTACAAGTTTTTTCTTGAGTAATTGTTCATTGTTGGTTTTTGCATTGCTAAAGATGATTCAACATAAAATGTTTCCTTGGCATGTTATATGCTCTAGAAAGTTTGATTTTTGTGTATCTACTACTATTGTAAAAACAACTTATGCCTGAACCAAAGTTGAAATATGTATGAAGTTTAAAGCATATTTGTCCTTTACTTGTTGGACAAGGCAAACAAAT
>Ga0209208_10000169_pt1 | contig 73446 bp, 72 predicted proteins | sample S1TSphfallax_3_FD_187694 | JGI IMG/M metagenome (GOLD analysis project Ga0209208, IMG submission 187694) | Host-associated microbial communities from peat moss isolated from Minnesota, USA - S1T2_Fd - Sphagnum fallax MG (SPAdes) (version 2) | ecosystem: Host-associated > Plants > Peat moss >... | reverse complement strand
AAAATATAAATTATAAAATATTATAAATTATAAATTATAAAATATAAAATATTATAAATTATAAATTATTATAAAATATTATAAAATATTATAAATTATAAATTATTATAAAATATTATAAATTATAAATTATTATAAAATATTATAAATTATAAATTATTATAAAATATTATAAAATATTATAAATTATAAATTATTATAAAATATTATAAAATATTATAAAATATTATAAAATATTATAAATTATTATAAAATATATTTACAAAAATGTAATTAAGATGTACACATTTGGCAACTGTTAGTTTCTTCAACTTTATTAGCAGAAACATTCATTCGTAAATAGTACATACCAGTTTTATGCATATTAAACCATGTTTTGAAATGTAATTTACCAAGTTGTTTTTTAGTTGGTTTATTTAAAAATATAGACATACTCTCACTTTGATCGACAAATGGTACTCTATCTGTACTTAATTGTATATATTTTTCAGGATCTATTTCCCATACAGTTTTAAATACTTTTTTTTCATATTCAGTTAGACATGTTAAATGTTGTACAGATCCATTATTTTCATAAATACTATTAATAAGTTTTTTATCCCATTTATTTCTTTTTGTTAATAGTTTTTGAAGGTACAAATTTGGAACTTTATACATTCCTGTTTGTGTTTTTCTGACGTGCATATTTGTATACATAGGTTCAAAAGATTCATAAGAACCAGTAATTTGAGCTGTACTTGCTGTAGGCATTAATGCTACGAACAAACTATTTTTAACTCCATAAATTTGGATATTTTTTCTTAATTTTTCCCAATCTTTGGTACTTTTATTTTTAATATAATCTAAAGTATATTGTGGTTTTTTATATCCCGGAAGTTTTTCTTTAATCTCGGAATATAAATCAAAATGAAATTGACCATTCGATAAGGGAGAACCACTAAATGTACTATAAGCTCCAGTTTGAAATGTACTTCTATAATTAACAGGAATATAAGGTAAAATGTTACGATATACAACATTTGTATCTTCTTTAGCTATTTTATTACTTTCTTCAAGAGCACTATAGTAAATTGTTTCAATAATTTTAATATTTAATTCTCTTGCTTTATCTGAATCATAAGGAATCATCATTTTAAAGAAAACATTAGCCAATCCTTGTATTCCAATACCAATAGGTCTATGATTTAGATTTTTCTTAGCTTCATTAACCGAGTAATAAGTATTATCGATAACTTTATTTAAATTACGTACTAAATTTTTTACAAGATAACATAACATTTCAAAATCAAACAATACATTTTCATCCTCAGATTCATATTCATATTGTGATAAGATTTCATCACTTATACATTCTGAAAGATTTACAGATGCTAAATTACATACTCCTATTTCATTTTTGTTAGACACTTCCATAATTTCTGCACATAGATTTGATTGCTTTATTATACCAATATTCTTTTGTGAAGATAAATAATTAATAGTATCTTTATAAAATATATATGGATCTCCATTATTAATTTGTGTATATAATATTTTATCGAATAAATCTGCTGCATTAATTTGTTTTACATATTTAGCTTCTTTTTCAAATTGTATATATTTTTCTTCAAATTCTGAACCATATGTTGTATTTAATACATATGCACATTCAGTATCAAATAGACTCCAAACTTCATTATTTATAACTCGTTTCATGAACAAATCTGATATCATCAATGCATAAAACAGTTTAAAAGTTTTTATCTTTGAACTCTTTTTCATTTCAAGTATTTCTTCAATTTCTGGATGCCAAGGTTCAAAATATATTGCCATGGCTCCATCTCTTCTTCCACTTTGATCTACATTTTTAATAGTTCTCTGATATGTTTTTAACCATTGTTTTATACCTTTACAAAGATTTTGTGAAGATTTTATTGGACTATAAGAACTTCTAAGACATGATAGATTTAATCCTATACCTCCACCACTTTGAGACACCATTGCTATTAAATAATCGGTCATATATATTCCATGCATTGAATCTTCAATCAAATCGATAAGAAAACAAGAAGATAGCTGATTTTTTCTAGCACATGAATTGAATAAAGTTGGACTTGCATGCATAATATACTTGTTTGAAAGTAATTCATATGTCAAGTTGATTTTATCCTCATTATTTTTCCATATTTGAATAGCAGTACGAAGAAATAAATATTGGGGAGTTTCAATACAACTATTAAATATATTATTTGTTATATTAAAATTATTTACTGGAACTTCATATTTAATCAAGTGATTCAAATAAGTTTTTCCAAGTAAAGTCATAAGTCCAAAATAATCAAAATTGTAGTCTCTTTTTTTGTTGTATATATAATCTCTACTTTGAATAAGTTTATTAAATTCTAACTTCATAACTTCTTCTTTTGTTAAAATATCACACATTTTATGAAACGATGGTACAAATTTATGTAATATTTTAACGAGTATAATTACTGCAAGTTTATTATATTCAAAACATATATCAGATAAGTCAACAAGAGAATTACAAAAATAATGTATTTTATTTACATCATAATTAATTTCTTGTAATTTTTCTTTTATAATTTTTTTATCTATATTTTTCAATTCATGTTTTATACAAATATTTTCGATAAATAAATTTAAATCGAAAATATTTTCGGAAAATTCTTCGATATTAGATTTTGTTGAATCATTCAATACTTCAGTCATTAAATATGTTATTTTTGAAGTATCTTGTAATGTTTCAAATGATTCAGATTTTTTAAGTTGTAAATTTGACATGATTATATTTGAAGTTCAAAATTTCACTTAAGTAATGATATGAGTTATAAACCTCATTACATTACATTGTTTTTAATTTTTATATTGAAATTACTTTATAATAAAATGATGAGATCGACTTATAACGAATATTGTATATCAGAATTGAGAAAGGAAGCAGCCTATAGGGGTATTCCAGATTATTATTATATGAAAAAGAATGAATTGGTAGCTGCATTAGAAGAGACTGATCCAAATTATGCAGGTATTCCACCAGAACCAATTAATAGACCTACTGAATATTGTAACACTCTTCCTAGACTTTCAAAAAGTATGAGGGGTTATAGTCGTGCAATGTCAAAAGCACAATGTAAAGATATAGGTAGAAGTTTCTGTACATCTGGGATAGCAGCTCTAGATAAAAATACATTAGTAGAACAATATAATAAATTTTGTCAAAAACTACTTGAAACTGATCCATATATGTTTCCTAGTTTGTTTACTAGCCCTTTTAATGGTCCAAGTGGATCCAGCTTTGCTGTCAACGGATCAGTAGGTGCAGAAGTAAAACCAAATGTAACACCAGGTCCAATAGTTCCCAATAAAGTATCAAATGAAGGAACTACATATAATACTCCTGTTGTTTCCAGAAGAAATTCTGAAACTAGACCTGAAGGTATACAACCACCACCAATACCTCCAAGACCACAAATACAAAGTACTCCTAGCGTCGTAGGCGGTACTTCGGTTGATCCAAATATTAGTCAACTAAATAGAACATTATATCCAACTGAGCCTAAAGGTCAACCGCCTCAATTTCCAACAATGAAAACAAGAGTTAACATTTCAACACAAATTAGAACTAGTAATACACAAGATGAAAATTATGTATTGAATGAACTAATGTCAAAATTGAAACAAACTACCCTAAGTGAACATTATAAATATGCAATATATATATTACTTGAGAAAATATATACGCATGCTAGTAACACTTTTAACGCTTCCATTAATTTAAATGTTACTCATGAGATTCCTGAAATAGATGATAACCTATTTGAACAAAAAGCTGGAGGTTTACTACTACAACATATTAATAGAATTCGTGAACATCCTTATGTATTTGTATATACATATAGTAATATGACTCAATATAAAATTAATTCATTTGCATTGATTTCATTAATAGTATCATTAAATACATCAGATGAATCTAATGCGTATAAACCTCCAGAAAATAAACATTCACAAAAATCAGTTTTTTATTTTCCATTTATGTTTCCATATGATCAAGACCTGCATGAATTCGTTATCAATTATGATAAATGTTTACAATCTAAAAGAATATATATTACTATGGCAAATTAAAAAAAATAATTTATCATTTTTTAAATATATATAAAAAAATGATAAATTATAATGAGCTATGTAAAGATGAACTAGTCACAATGGCTTATCACAAAGGATTATACTATATTTTTGTTGGACTTGATTGGTATAGACCAGAAGAATTACCTAAAAATGTACTAGTTAATGAATTACAACGCAGGGATCCTGAATATAATAATATTCCACTTCAATCTGTATATAGACCAACTGTACATTGTGATTATGGAACAAGAAGTGTAGGAACTCAAACGATATCTCCAGGATGTAGATATACAGCTCAAGTTTTTTGTAATAATGATGTATATAATTTAAGCAAAGCAGATTTAGATTCTAGATATAATAGATTTTGTAGTGAACTAATATATGCAGGATATGATCCATATTATTATTATAAATAAAAAATTTTCTTAGGATAATATTTCATAAATAAATTCATTAACCATAATGTTTTCTCTTACTCCATTTAATTTCATTTGAGTATTATCATAATCGAAGAATACTTGTCCACCAGAACAGTAGAATTTATTTATAGAACTTTTACATTCTGGACAAGTTTTTTTTTTATTGTAATGAACATAATAACACCATACACAAATATTATTGAGTATTTTTACTCTTTCTTTACATTTTATATTTCTTAAAGATCTATTGCTTACCATTTTACAATATTGTAAATTGTTAATATTTATTTTTAAAATAAAATTTATGTAAACAAATACTTATAAAAAATGACAACTATAGTTAAAACTTTACCAAAAAGACAACTTGATATACCTCTAACATCAGGTTTTTACTTTGTGATTCCTACTGATGTAAAAGGACGTTTAACAAGTGAAGATTATATCAATTTTAAAATTGATGGAATAAATAAAGAATTATATGATGTTGCCATTGAAACTATTCAAGAAGATTTTAGAACTATTTCTCATTTAAATGAAGTTGTTAGATTACCTCATGTTCAAATTCCACAAGGAGCTTTTGTATTAGTATTACCAAGAAATTCTTTAAGTTTACCAAAATTTATAGGTACAATTGATAGAGGTAAAACATATTATGTAAGTACAAAAAATGCAAAGGTAAAAGATTTTTATTTATTGAAATAGTATTACAAATAAAAAATTATATATGATAATAGTAAAACAGTAAAATTATAAATTATCGAATGGACAAAATAAAACATTTACTTCAAGAAACATGGGTTTTATGGTATACTAAATATGAACCACACAAAAAATGGGAAGATTGTATCAAAAAAGTTATAGAGATTTCAAGTATTGAAGATTTTATACATTTTTTTAAACATAAAAAATATAGAATTGTTATTCCGAATGGTGGTGATCTATTATTTTTTAAAAAAGGAATTACACCAGAATGGGATTCTGATATAAATAAAAATGGAGGATGTTGGTTATTATTTTTTGAAAAAGATATTCAAAGTTTAATATCCAACGAAGTTGTCAGCGGCAAAGCCGGTTCCAACGAAGTTGTCAACGGCAGAGTAGGATCCAACGAAGTTGTCAACTGCAAAGCAGGATCTGACAATTATGATTCTTTTATTAACACAAGTAATAAAGAATTTGATCAATTTAATTTTGATCATTGTTGGTTTGAAATTTGTTCATCTATTATACGTCATGATATGATGTCAAATAATGTAGATTTAGTAGATAATATAAATGGTGTAGTTGGTAGTTCAAGAAATAAAAAAAATAAAATATGTATCTGGACTAAAGATTCAACAAATTTAGAAATTAATGAAAAAATAGGTACACATATAATCACTAATTTAGAAATAACAGATAAAATAAAATTTTATTCACACAAAGATTCTAAACAAAAAAATATAGAAAATATTAAAGCACTTATTACACTCAATTAGACAATGAAAATTTCAGTTATAAAAACTGGAATAGTGATAAATGATACGAGTGATATTCAAGCCCACTAGAATTTTCTCCATTGGTTATTGAAACTAACATCTTAGACAACTCAGTCATCATATAGTCTCAATATTTCTATTGAGACTAAAATATATTAAAATTAGCTGTGTACGGGACTCGAACCCGCAACCTTCGGCTCAGAAGGCCGATACTCTATCCATTGAGTTAACACAGCCCTGATATTTCTATCAGGGCTATTTTAAGAAGTTTAGCGAATGCTATGTACGGGACTTGAACCCGCAACCTCCTGGTTAAAAGCCAGATGCTCTACCAATTGAGCTAACATAGCCCTGATAGAAATATCAGGGCTGCGTGTGGGAGTTGAACCACACATCTCCAGAGAAAAATCGTGAGACGATTTTCTTAAACTTCCGGAATTTTACCATTAAACTAACACAGCCCTGATATTTCTATCAGGGCTTAAGTTTAATTCTTAAGCAAAGAATGCTATGGGTGGGGATTGAACCCACGATCTTCGAGTTATAAGCTCGATGCCCTAACCAACTGGGCCACCATAGCCCTGATAGAAATATCAGGGCTTATCAATCTGCTACACAATATATTGAGGGATTGAGTCAAACTGTGTGCAAGGAATTTTGAACCTCTAGTTCTCACCAATTTAGCTAACACAGCCCTGATAAAATATCAGGGCTATTTTACTTAAGCAGTTTAGCAACTGCTAATGCCATGGACGGGATTCGAACCCGCGAAGCTTACGCAATAGATCTTAAGTCTATCTCCTTTGACCACTTGGATACCATGGCCCCAATACAAATATTGGGGCTAATTTCGGCAAAGTACTTTCTTAACCTTCGGGCATGATGAAACACTCCATTATATAGGTTCATGCTCGACTTTCTGATCTTTCAGCTCTACCGAGTTATAGCCCTGATATTATTCAGGGCTCTGTTTAAACTTAATTAAACTCAAGAGCTGATTTTGAAGAATAAATACCCAGAAGGATATTTATTCTTATAGATGATTTTCTAGCAAAAAAAGTAAATTTTTAGTAATAAAATTATTATAAACTTTAAAAACTATTACACTTTTGCTTTTACAAAAGTGTTTTAAATAAAATGGATCGTTTAGAAAACGCTATCATTCAAATTAGAAATTCAGGACCAGAAACAGAACCGTATATTTATACATCCGATAAAAGAATACCTATTGATATTCCGTATTCTAATAAATGTTGTAAAACGACTAGAACGAGTACTCATAATGGACAAAGAAAACTTTTTGGAGGTACTCTATTTTTTTGTACAAAATACTTAGAGCAAGGAGACTTGGTTATTTATGGAGGTTCTGCACCAGGATATAATATTAAGGGTATTGCGGAATTATTTCCTAAAAATCATTTTATTTTAATTGATCCTCGACAATTGGATATAAAGGCTAAAGATAATAATATTACTTGTTTAAGGGAAAAAATTTCTGTTGATTTTTTTGAAAAGCCAAAAAATCTTGTTATAGACGATAAAAAGATATACGAATCGCCAATATCATATGGATCAAGAATACTATTTATTTCAGATATTCGTGGTGACATAGAAATGAAAGGTCAAGAATGGGAAACAATAGTAAAACGAAATATGGAATTACAATCTGATGTTGTGAAGAAATTAAATCCAAAAGCTTTTTGTTTGAAATTTAGAATCCCATATACTGAAAAGAAAAAAGTTGTTACTTTTAGATATTTAGACGGTCATATAGTTCTTCAACCATTTAATAGACAATCATCGGCTGAATCTAGACTTATATGTAAAAGACCTAGTAATGGATATACAGAGAAAGATTATAAATTATCTATTCATGAAAATCAAATGTTTTATGTAAATACCGTATTAAGAGAATGGTGTGAATTTAATACAACTGATGGAGTTAAAGGAGGTGATAAATGTTTTGATTGTTTTCTAGAAGAAACATTTTGTAAATGTTATCTTGAAAAATATAAAAGATTCAAAGATGTTGTTGAATTTAGAAATTGGATTAATGATATTCATCCTATTTTATCTCTTGTTTATACAGAACCTGTTCTTAAAATAACAAGAAATAATATTCAAGAAGTAGTTCCAGTTCAAAAATATCAATTAGATCTTGATATTAAAAAACTTCATGGAAATTTACCATTGAAGAATAGAGACATTAGAGAATTTTTAAGTTTATCAGATATCGTTTTATTTTGTACAAATATTATAAAAAAATATACCAGTATGGATGGTGATTATATTTTAAAAGTTTTAAATCCTCATAGGGATCTTTTGATTGAAATGGCTACTGATAAAACTATGGATGCAATTAAAAACAATGATTATTTAGAGTTTCAAGGAGACAGAGTATTCGCTTTATGTTTATCACATTTTTTTACCGAAACTTATCCAAATTGTAGGGATGTTGGTACTCTAAATAATTACATGAGTAAATTTCAATCTAAACATATGCATTATGAAATTTTTTGTAAAGCATTAGATCTTGAATCTGAATTAATAGTATATGAAGATCATTCACATACTGAAAAAGCTGTAGCAGATATGTTTGAAGCATTTATGGATACAATTTATAGAATATTTAATATGGAGAAAGTATTTCCCGCAGGACTTATAGTTTGTGATGCTATAGTTACTGGAATAATGAGAACTGTAGATTTTAGTAAATATATGAATTATTTAAAACCTCCCAAAACACAAATGAATGAATTATATAATAAATATAAAGCTACTATTAATCAATATATTATTACTCCAAAAAAGAAAATCGTAAAAGAGAAAAAAGATGATTATGATACAACAAAAGATTTAATTACCACAAGAATTTATCATCCAAGTTGTCCAGAAAAGGATTTAAAAACTGCTAAACCTTTTATAGAATATTCAGAAGTTGGTATGCATGATGAGGTTGAAAATCATGCATGTGAAATAGCTATAATAGAATTAAATAAAGAACAAATAATGCTCCCACCAAATAATAGTGATCTTGGTATTGAAAAAATGTAAATTATAAAATGGAATCTGAATCCTATAATATAAAAATACCAAACGTAAGAGAAAAAAAAAATGAATCTGACTTCTTTAATATAAAAATACCAAACGTAAGAGAAAAAATAAATAAATTACTTTTTATTAAAAGTTACACTTCTGATGATTTAGATAATCTTGATGGTAAAAAAAAATGTGATCTGGGGAAAACTTTTTTTAAGCTAAAATATTTAAGTTTTGGGGTTCAAGCATATGCTATAAAAGTATGTGCATCACAAAATTGTATATTACCTTTAGCTTTAAGAGTTGAAGATCTATTACCTGTAAAATTAGCTGAATATAGAGCACATAATGCTTTACAAGATTCAAGACAAAAACATTTGTATAAAGGTGATATAGAAATATTTCCTGTAGCAGATAAATTATATAATGAAATTATTAAAAATAATTTATCTCCACATATTTTAATATCTCTATGTAATTATACATGTGAAAAACCAGAAAATGAATTTTCAGAAGCTATACGTCTAATTGGTCACAATAAATATACTCCTTATAAATTACTTTTATCTGAATTATGTGAAGGAGGAACATATGGAAATTATTATGATAAATTATTTATAAATAATGTAGTTTCAATAAATATTCTTGCATATGATTTATTTCAAATTTTATTTACTATTTTAATGATTAAAACTGTATTTCCAGGATTTCAACATAGAGATTTACATGCTTATAATATTTTAATACGTAAAGTTAATTATGATAATCAATATACAAGATATGTTCTACCAAACGGTAAAGAATTTTATTTACCATGGTTTGGATATCAATTAGTTATTTCAGATTTTGGATTAATTACATTTGATGGTCCAAAAAATATTTTTGGAAATGATATTAGATATATTAATTCTAAATTGTATAATATTCTAAGTAATTTTAATAAATATTGCAATATACATAAATTAACTCCAGAAAGTAAATTTGTTATAAAGTTAAATAAAGATACAATATTAAATAATGCTGATTTTTCAGATTCAAATGTACCAACAGCTTTACAAGAAGATGTTTATTTATTAAATAAAAATGAATTTCATAATATTTTTGCATATTTTATCGATAACAATGTCATAAATGAACAACATACAGTAGCCGGTTATAGAAATATTTTAACACTTTTAATTAATAAATTGGAAAGTATTCAAAACTTTGATGAATTATTAACATTTATATCTACATCAAATTTATTTGCATATTTTCATCCAACTACATATTCAAAAAAAAATTATTTTATAACATATGGTTTAAAAACTTAAGTAGTTTTCGCATAAAATGTCCCATTTGCAGTTGAGTTAGATACTGGTGGAACAGAAGTCAATTGTACAGTATTAGTAGATATTGAATATGCGTCTTGTACATATCCTATACATTTTGGATCTGAATTACATACAGATTGAGCCGTAGATAATGGAACAATACACCATCCACTTTGAACTGAAGTTGGGCAGGTATATTGACCTTTTGATTCTTGTGCCCAAACTCCTGATATGGTTGGTACATATGGTTGTGGAGCCGGAGCTGTTTGAGGTACTGGCGTTGGGTTCAATGGAGTCGATGAAGGCACTGATGAAGGCTGTAAAGTAGGAGTAGATGATGTAGAAGTTTGACTGGGGTTAAATGTTCCTGATGAAGATGAACCATTTACAGAACTATAACCAATGTATCCAATTAATAAAATAACTAATACGATAACTATAACAACTATTTTCTTATTATCAACCATTTTTTATATTTATTTTTTTTGTAACTTTTTAAATGTATGAAAAAATCATGGTTTCATATAAAATATTCCATTAGCTGTAGAATTGGGTACTATTTTCATTCTTGTTAATTGAGCTGTATTTCCATGAGCTATACCATATGCATTTTGAACAAATCCTAAACATTTTGGATCTGCATTACAAACATTTTCAGCTTGTGATTTAGGTACAACGCAATATCCTTGTGTAATTGTTTGTGGACAAGTATATTGATTATAAGATTCAGCAACCCATACCCCCGACCAGGCAGCAGGATAAGAAGTCGATGAATAAGATCCAGGAGGAATATTAAGTTCAACGGCACCTCCATATTTAACTGGAGTTGCAGGTATTGTGTTTCCCATTTAATATTAGAAAATTATGTAATAAATAATGGACAAATATTTAATCCCATTATTTCTTGACAAAATGCTTTAGGACCATATGGTAATCGAATTTTAACAAATTCCATATTTTGACATTTTTTACAACATGAATATTTATCATTAGTTTTTCCATGATATTGTAAACCACAAGATTTACAAACATAAATATGAAATGGATCACTACTAAGATATAAACGATCACGAATTGTAAACATACATCCATGTGCAACTATATTATCTCTTTCTTGAAGTCCAAATCGATGTCCACCATCTACACTTCTTCCTTCTCTAGGTTGTCTAGTTAACTGTTGTATTGGACCTGTGGTTCTTACATATTTTTTATCATCTGATAAATGTTTTAATCTTTGTACATATATTAATCCTCTATAAATTAAAGCCTGAAATTTAGCTCCAGTTTCACCACTGTACATGGTAACATTTTTAAATTCTTTAATGTGTTTCGGTATTAAATCATTATAAAATGAAGTATGATATAAATAATTTTTAATTGTTTCATTTAATAAACAATTATGATTATTTTCGTTATCTACTAAATATTTTTTATAATTTACACATATTTCACAATATTTTACTTTTGATTTATTTACTATATCTATTCCACAAGCCATTTCTAACAGATGTCCAATAGTCATTCTACTTGGAATACAAAGTGGATTGAGAATTATATCCGGTTGAATACCGTTTTCGTCAAATGGTAAATTTTCTTGAGTGTATATCATACCTACAGTTGCTTTTTGTCCAAATCTTGAAGCAAATTTATCTCCAATTTGTGGAATATTTGTTTGGGACCAATACAAATGAATAATCTGTTCGGCTTTATCATTTTTAACCTTTATAACTTTAATTATTTGTACAGGTTTATTTCCAGTATACTTTTCTGAAATATCATTTCCAGCTCGTCTTACACTTATAATTATGTCTCCTTTTTTAACTATTGTTTTAACTTTTACAATACCTTCTGAATCCAAATATGATATATTTTGTCTATAGATATCAGATGCAGATTCTAAGACATATGTTATAATACCTATTCTGTCAGAAATCATAAAACCTCTTTCAACAGATGATTTATTTAATACTAATGAATCTTCTTGATTTTGACCATGAAAACACATCATAGCCATTACTGCATTTGTTCCAGTAGGAAACTCATACATAAATTTTAACGTTTGAGGTAAAGTCATAACTATAGGACTTTGAGCATACCATAAAGAATTAATATGAGTAGAAACAATCATATCTGAAGATATTGTCCCCATTGCATGTTTACTCATTTGACATTGATAAATGTTTCTTGGAGCTTGATTAAAATTAGAAAAAGGTATTTGAATACCATTATATCCTAAACCTAGAAATATGAATAATTCTTTAAAATTATTACAATTGTTGAATATATCTTTTTCGGTTATTATTCTCATTTCATCTTCCAATTTATCTGAAAATATTATTTCTCCACTTCTAATTCCATCCATTATTGTTAATGATTTTGGATTGTTTACTGTAAGATATGGATATAAAATTCTTCCTGCATCACAGTATATTAAAATAGCTCGTAAATCACTATCGTAAAATAATGTAGCTTCAAATGGTAATAATCCAGAAGATCTACTATTTTCAAGATATTTAATTAAAAGTATCGGTTCTCTAATTGAATCTATCCAACTTCCATTTACTAATACTAATGTATTATTTTCTGTTAATTCTAGACCACAACTTAATTTATGAATTTTAATTATTCTTTTTACTATTGTTGTACATCCTTCCGAACAATCTATAGTTAAATATGCACCAGTAGATAAATATTTTACAAGACCTACTTTTTCACCATCGGGTGTTTCATAAGGACAAAGAATATTAGTTTGAGTAAGATGCATATCTCTCTGTTTAACAACTTTTGATGTTTTATTGTTTACAGGAGTAACTATCTTTCTAAGTAAAGATCTATACATGTTTCTGTTATAAGGATCAAATGCTTGAGACATATATTGTTGTTGATTTTTACCATGCCAGTTATTGCTTGATAAACACATTTTCATACTATTTGTTATCACAGGTTGTTTTGATAACAAATCACATATTTCATTTATGTGAATAAATGTACCTTTCTTTATAACATTTGATATACTTATTTTAAACTTTGTAAATGAGTGATATAATTGAGCAGTTAAAAAATGACAAACTGAATATACACGTTTATCTCCATAATGATCTTTATCAAATTCTTTTACTTTACCAAGACTACCAGCTATTAAAGTTCTACATAAAAACATAAAAAATAATCCTTTTTCTCGTAATGTAAGTTTTTGATCAAATTGAATATTCATATGAATTAACATTTTTTCACGTAGTTTGATTTTTAAAATGTTTTTATCTATTTGAAATTTGTTAGAAATCATTGAGATAATTTCTAATTCTGATAAGTGAAAATATGGAGTAAAAGTTTCTATGAGAAATTCTTGAACTTGCCATACTGGTAATTCATATTTTATAAAGTCGAAACAATTAATTATCTCTTGAGTTGTTAAAAAAAGCCTTATAAATAAACCAAATGGAATCAATGATAAAGTAAGTTCTGGACAGTATATCAAGATATTTTTAGAAATTGCTTTTATCCCAATTTCAACAAAAGATGATCTCATAAGTCTGTCCATACTTTTAAATTCAACATAGTAAGTAAATTTAAGGTCCTTTTTATGCGTTAATAAAAATGGAGTATTATATGCTATTCTTTCTTCCATATTTATAACTTTTCTACAACCTGATATTACAAAAAAACCTTTTGTATCTGCATTAGGACAAAGTTTAGATCCAACCATAACTGGAATTCTTCCAATAAATGTTTCTATATCTACTATATTAATATCGTTAATATCGTTAATTGTAAGTTTACCTTTGATCATAAGTTTTGAAGAAAAAGTCAGAAGTCTAGTTATACATTCTTCATATGTTATATCAACTTCTGTTGAATTTATATCACATATTGTAGGATTTTCAAGCCATGCATCTGTAATTTTTAAAGTAAATGAATTCGATACAATCTCGCTATTAACAAATAAATATGGAATTATATGATCTATAAAATAATTAAAACTTTCAGTTTGACATCTATGAATGGGATTAAATTTAAAATAATCTTGTAATAACTTTGAAGCATTTATAAAATCCATTATAAACTTTATTAACTTTATTGTTATATAAAATTTAAAAATTTTTAATGAATAGTTAATAAATATTAATTTATACAATGTCGTTAACATCAAGAAAAATTTATGAATATACTACAGAAGCTAAAAAAATAGGATGCAATAGTAAACGTTGTTTGTGTAGATGGTGTAAGGCTATTTTTGTTTTAACAAGTGATGTATATTTTACAAATGATAAAATAGAAGATACTCCTAGTAATCCTAATTGTGATTGTACCATCTACGACGCTAGGAGTACAACATGTGAAAGTTTAAAATATATTGAAAATGTTCATATAAATGGATATACTATTGAACAAACCGATCTTAAAATAATAAAAAGAGTTTTTGCTAGTGGTTTATGGAAGATAGATCCAAGATTCTATGAAAGCTCTATTTATATTTGTACCGTCTACGACGCTAAGGAGTACATGTCGTGGCAATAAAATCTAATATACTCGCAAAATCCTTGATTTTGCAAATCTAATTCATTAAAAGATAAAAACTATAAGCAATATTTTCTGGTAAACTAAATTCTTTTAATAATTTTAAAGAATTATTATCATAAATATACCAATTTGTATTATATCTAAATATAGAAGCAAATCTATCATTAATTGTAAAAATAAATCCTTGAGCTAAGTATTCTTTATCTAGAATTTCAATAGTTAAATTGTCAAAGTTTTCTAAAATTAAAAATGGATGAGAATAATAGTCTGCTTTAGCTTTATCAATTGTATAAATAAAGTTAGATATTATAGTTTTTTTTGTAGTTACTTGTAAAACGTTATCGAATATCTCAAGTTGTCTATTAACTCTATTCATGAATAATTCTAATTCTTTCAAATATTCTAAATTTTGTAAATTGTTATCTTTTATTTGAATTTTATATTCATCAATTATTGGATTTTCTATACTTAGTATCTTACCTTTTAAATCGTTAAGTTTATTTTTATGTTCAATATATTCTACTAATTGATCAACATTTAAATAATCTAGTTTTTGTTGTAAATTATATACTAAAATCTTTTGTTTTTTATATTTAATGATTAATGGATCTTCTAATAATAATTTTTGAGTATATAAAATTTCAATTCTAACTTTTAGATCGTTATATATATTCATCATGTTATTATCTAGTTTATTCAATAAAAATTGTGAATGTAATGTATCAAACTGATTTTTTACAGTATAAAATTCATCTAAAATAGATTCTGATGTATTATTAATTACTTTAGAATAATTTGGACTTAATTTAGTCAATAATATATCTATTTTTTGTAGTAGTGGAATATCTTCAGGATATGCATCTAATATTACTTTACATATATTATGTGTTTTATCATAATCTACTTGATAAATTTTCTTGAAACGATCTGTTCTTTCTTTAAATTCTATTATATATTCTTTTAGTGTATCAAATAATTCGATGTTAGTTTTATAATCGTCTCTATATTGAATAAATTTTTTTACAAAATCTTTAGTATCTTTATTCACAAATAGTACAAAATCTATAAATATGGTGTCAATTTTAACAGAAGAACGTATTTCTATATCGGTTTTTGTTTGAATAGATTGTAAATTGAGTATATCTTTAAGATTATCAACAGTTAATTGATCTTTAGTACTTATTCCATTATTTGTTGTAATAATTTCTGGAACTTTAATTTCACCAGATTCTAAATTTCTTAAAATTCTAAATAACTTTAAAAAATTTATATCTGTTATATATTTGTAAACCAATGGAGAAATATTTGATAACATTAATATCATTAAAAAGTTATTTATTAAAATATTACTCGGTTTAATAAATTTATTTAAAAATAATTTATCAAAAACTATGTTTGAAAATTCAGGTTCTATAAATTTATTGTAATTGATATCTGCATTATCATTCAACATTAATGAAAGTTTTGAATAAAATATAGTTACATGTTGTCCTTTTTCTATTATTTCAGGTGTAATACCGTTAAACGTGTAATCAAAATTATCTTGTAATTTAATAATAATTAATGCTGAATAAAATCTACATAAAAACATTTTAAATTTATAGTTCTTTAAAAATGATAATAATTCATCGTTTATATTTTTACAAATTAATATAAATCTCATATCAGTGTCAAGAGTATAAATATTATCAGTTATTACAATTTCATTATCAGTTATAGGAATAAACAAATCATCAAATTTACCATTTACAAATAAAGTTTGTAACTGTGTTAAATTTTTATTTTTGATTTTAAGTTTATAATCTGGAATAAAATTCAATGAAAGAAAATATTGTAAATTTAAATTTGACCATATTGGTAAATTAATGTTTATTTTTTTAAAAATTTCATAAATTATAAAAAACATTGAATAATCATTACCAATATATGATAGTAAATTTCCTAACAATCTATTTGTCTTTTTGATTTTATTTATATCAACTTGTTTGTTTATATATAAATTAAAAAATGCTAAAATTTCTTCAGTATCATATTCTTCTTCATTATCTTGTTCTTGAAAAGAAGTTGTAACAACTTCACCTTGTTCTATTTGTTCAACTTGTTCGTCATATTCTTCAACATCTTGTCCATCATATTCATCTATATCATCTTTTACCTTTTTTTGGTAGTCTAGATCTTCTTCATCTTCATCAATTTTTTTATCTTTTTTCTTTTTTGTTTCTTCAGGAAATATATCTAACTTTTCATAATCTATTGCGTTTTCATCGTATTCATCTAAGTTCATTTCATCAATAGCTTCATCAAGATGTTCCTTTTTTATAGGTTTAAATGCTTCATCAAATTGTAGACCTTCATCGTCATCTAAATATTCATATGCGTTTTCATCTTCTATTACCATTGGTAAACTATATTGTTTTGGTCTTTGCAATCTAATAACATAAAAAGCTTTTAAAAATTCAATATCCCTTTTTGGTATACGAGCTAGATTTATTTTACAATATTGTAGAAGTCTGGATAATTCTATAACTTCAAAATTTGAAGACATACGTCTTAAAAATTCATGAATGTGAAATTGATATTCTTGTTGTTTATTTACAAATGATTTTTCATAATTTACTTCGAATAAATGTCCAAATAATCCTTTACGTTTAAAAACTTTTATATTTTTATTGAGAAACACATTTTTTTCTGTTGTATAAGATGAAATTGTTACTTCTCTATTTTTTAACGTATATAAATATTTATAAAAATATGGTTGTCTTTCTATAATATCTCCATTAGGAACAATAAGAAAAATATTTTGTGATATTGTATAATTTATTTGACACAATGAATCTACAAAATCTTGTAAAGTTTCTTCAGATTCAAAAACGTAATTGACCGCAAAGAAATCAAAAATGACATCTGCTGTTAAATCTTTACTAGATGTTACGTTAAACAAAGTTTCTTTAAGATCAAGATTCAATTTTGAATTTTTAAATCTACTTTTAAATTCATGTAATTTTACTTGATTAGGTTCAAATGCAATTATCTTTTTAGGTTTTGCATGCTCCCATTTTTTAATATCACCTCCTTGACCTGAACCTATATCAAGAATTATTTTATCTGTTGCAAATTGAGATAATATACTAAATTTTGCAAGATTTGAAATTCTTTTAGCAAACATTAGATCTTTTCCAAGGAAATCTGTTGATAAAATAGGATTTTTTAAGAGATAAACACATGAATCTATAACTTTTATTGTATTAGGATAAACTTTATCAAATCTAATTTTAAAAGGTATTATAGATGGAATTTCCTTTTCATATGTATCTTTATCTATGTATGTTTCTATTACAAAATTAGAAAGATCAAAAGATGTTCCATAAGGTAATAGTATTTTAGAACAAGGATATTTAGATATGTATAACTGTCTTATCTTATATACTTCTCCGATAAATGTATTATTGAAAGTATATTCATCAACCCATGACATTTTTTCACAGTTTTTATTACAAAGAGAAAATTTCATGGATAAATCTATTGTATTAGAAAATCTAGGTTTCCATTTATAAACATTTGCAGTTTTATAAGTCTTAATTATTTTATTACTTGTTACAATAGTATCTTCTTGGAAAATTAATCCATCAAATCCTCTAGATTTAGATTTATTTAATAAAGATTTAATTATATCATCAAAATATTTTTCATTATCTTGTATAAAGTTTATTTCACCGTCTCTTGTATACATAGGTTCAGATGTAACTGGATAAAGAGGGATAAATTGTTTCCATAATATTTTATAAAAGTTATAAACTTCTGGTAATTTTATAGATTTATACCTTTTAGAAAATTCTAATTTTGAAACATCTTTTGATGAGTTATAGATTACATCAAAGACATAAATAGTATTATTGAGCACTTCACAATCTAAAATATATGTTTCTTCTGGACAAGATGGAGGTCCAGCTCGTATATATGTATTATCTAAAGTACATAAAAATGTTCCTATATTTGATACTATTAATAAATGTCTTAATCCATCTATTTTTAAAGAGACATAAAACAATGACGCAGATGTAAGATAATAATATAAACTGTCATCGTCATCGAAGGTTGTAAAATTTGATTGTAATGGTACAACTCTTTTTGCAATATTAAATATATTCTTTTCATTTACAAGATTTAAAATTTGAGTTTTAATGTATTTCTTTTGATCAAATGTAACAGGATGTTCATTATACACTGTAAATAATTTTCTTACTGTAAATTCAATAGCTTTTATTATTTGTTCTTTGTTTTCTCCTTTATTCCAATAACTTTTATTTAAAATACGTTGATTACACATTCGTTCCAATTCAACAGAATATTCTAATTTTGAATTTTTTGTTATTACAGATAATGAAACTTCAAAATTGAAAAAGATATTATCAGATTTTGGAGTATAAAAATTAAACACATTTTTCTTTCTGTTATGATCAAAAGTACAATTTGGAAGATTATTTAATTTATCTTCTTTTGAAATATTTACAGAGAAATTCCATTTTGAATTGTATCTTTTTAATTGTGTTTTACGTTGTATAATTGTATGTCCTATATTATTATATTTTATCCTTCTAATATTATTTGAAAATTGATCAATTTCACATTGATAATTTATCAAGAAAAATGATTTATTATCTATCAGCCAATTAAAAAATTTTTCAAATTCAAGACCTGTAACATTAAATCTAACTTCAACTTCATTATTTGTATGAGATTGAAACATGTCTATCCAATGTTTAGTATCTTCAAGATATAAATGATTCCAAGAATAATCTACAATTGGTATTTCCAATGGAGGTTTTACATTTAGTTTTTTAACAATTGTTTTATAGTCTATAAATTTTTCAGCAAATGGATCATTTGGAAGTGGTTGATCTGGATTTACAACTTTAACTTGTTGATAAATTGGAACAACATTATCTGTAAGTACTACAGCATGAAATCTTTCTATATCGTATTCTTCTCTTTTCTTTTTCATAAGATTATTTAAGTATTCAAGATAATCCTTATTTACAATATTTATTTTGTTTTCCCATTCAGTTCCAACATTTATACAACCTTTTTCCTTTTCACATTCTATAATAAACTTAAATAAATCTATACTAATATTATCAAGTTTTTGAATATCATTTATATTCATGTTCAAAAACCATTTACAAAATCCTTTTATTCGTAAAATTAGATTATCATTTATCTGTTGTTGCGTAGTATTAACATTATAAGATGATATACTTGCTAATCCTTTAAGATTTTTAAATACAGTATTACTCAACAAATCATTTAATTCCTCATTATTAACTAAATACATATAAAAAGAGAATATATCTTTATTATATTCATTTATCCATTTGTTATTGAGTATCTCAAATAAATTATTATTTTTAGAGAATAAAAATTGTAAAGCTTTTTTTACTGAAATATTGTTTATCTTAGTCAAAAAATTTTCATTTATTACTTGATTATTATCTAAATCAATCGTATTTGAGTTTTGACTAGTAGATGGGTCATTTATATTATTAGGTTGTATTCCTTCATAACTGAGAATCTCGTGTCTATCAGAGTGCATTATTTCAATAAGTAAAGCTTTAAAATAATAAATCTTTAAATTTTTATAGAAAATGGATTTAAAGATATTTTTTGAATTAAAAGGGTCTACTGTGCAAAATCAAACTGTAGATATAAATGGGTTTATATCAGCCTTACAAGTAGATGACTGTTATTTTATTGTGTTATCCAGAGCAAAAGCTTTAGATAATATACAGTTTGTCAATTTTAAAAATTTAACAAAATTAAATTATGAAATGTTAAACTCTATTGTCAGTAAATTAGGACTTAAAATAACTCATAAATGTATATTTTTAGATAAATTGTATGGAGTTATTTTAACTAATGAAAATGATACATTTTATATAGCGGTTGATATTGATCCGGCTCTGACATTGACAGCAAAGCTGGAACCAACGAAGTTGTCAACAGCAAAGCTGGAACCAACGAAGTTGTCAACAGCAAAGCTGGAACCAACGAAGTTGTCAACAGCAAAGCTGGAACCAACAGCAAAGCTGTATCAAATGAATTCTACAGGTCAATATAATGATAAACTTCTAAACAATAATATACCAATAACAAATTTTACAATTGATATAAATTTAGAAAAAGAACCATTATTTTCAACATTTGAAAAAGCATTATTATATAAAAAAGTTCTATTTGAAAAGATAAATTTAATGACAAGATCAAAAAGAGAACTAGTGTTAAAAGAAGATACAGAATATTTCACAAAAGATTGGAATACTATTTTTAACGATTTACAAGAAAGTAATTCTTCAAATAATAAATATGTAATATTACATCCTATAGATTATACAATTGAAGATAAAATAAAAAGTTTAAATGAATTTTCAAAAAGATTAATTTTTCAAAATACTGACATAAATATTACTATTGAAAATATCAATAATTTTAAATTATCATGCCATAAAAATATTTATAATCTTAAAATTAGAGATTATGATGAATTACATATAAGAGTATCAAAATTTAATTATGAACCTCCTCAGTTATATTTATATAATAATTTTGTTTATTTAATACAAATGTGTAAATCTAAAGATATAGCAACTCATAATTTATCGGTTTGGATTAAATATAAAGTAAATTGTGGATTTAATGGAAACTGTTTTTTTAAAATTGAATTAAACGATATTGAAGAGATTATTTATCCAACATTAGAATTATTTGTTAATAGTAAATCTGATACAGGAATATTTATACATGAAAATCTATATTTTACAGGATTTAAAAATTTATAAATGTATTTCATGATAAAATATTTACTTTTAATATTTTTTGTTAAGTTAAGAAAATGTGGAATGTCATTATGATTATAATCATAATAACAATTTTAGGAATTTTAATATTATTATATTCAAATGATTATAAAATAGTTATAAACAAATAATACCTATTTATAAAAATTTCCTGTACTCCTGGCTTCGTAGACGTCACAATCTTCTGAGTTAGAATCAATACTATGTTGAGAACATGTTTGTATAATATGATTTGAAAGTTTAGAATTATAACTTAAAGATTTTCCTAATTCTTTATGTAAATTGTCAATTGGTAAATTTTCATAAAAAGATTTTTCTTTTAAGAAATCAAATACTTGTTTTCTATGTATATCATTTGAAGAATAATTTGAAGGACTAATAAGAGTAATATTTCCCGTTTTTATAAACTCTTCTACTTGTGATTTTAAAGTATTTATAGTGCATGAACTTGATACATTATCTACTCCATCTGTAATTATTATCATACTTTTATGTTTAAAATTTTTAGACATGGATATACCTTTATCTATTGCATCAAATAATGCAGTATTTCCATTAATTATTTCCCATTGTTCCCAATTAAAACAAATATTATATTCATTTAATGGATATTGAATTACTTTGATCTCAGTTGAAAATTGTATTTGTACAACGATAGGTATATTATCTTTATCATATGTAATATTTTTCAATATTCTTCTTATGTTTGTAGTGGGAAATGATTCAATAAATGATATCAAATTTGATACTTGTGTATGTAATTCTTTATCACCATCAACTAATATTTTAAGTTTATTCAATTTATATAGTAATACATCAGAATTATATTTTATATAGTTTTCTTTTATTTTATTAAGTAATTCTGTAACAATTGTAATATCAAAAGTATCTGTTTCATCACTTAATTTAATGTTATTTAATTTTTTTAATATTTCTAAATCTGAAAAAGTTTCATTTAATATATTCATCGAAGGTGAACAATCAAGTATTAATATTATTATAGGTTTTGTTTCATAATTATAGGTTGAAATTGTTGTTTCAATTTTATAAGTAGAACTTTGTTGATCTAACGAAGTTGTCAAAGGAACGATTTTTATCTTAAATTCATCCATACTATCATTTTATATACAAATCAACGAACTGAAAAAATTAAATTTTGGCTTAATTAATGTATATTAATTTTTTATTTGAAAACATAATGGGTATCAAATATGCTAATGAACTACTGAAAGATTGTAAAAGTCAAGTGTCTATTGAACAATATAGAAATAAAACTATTGTTATTGATTTTATGACTATTGTTGTAAATACTAAAAAAAATTATCCCGAAGATAAATATTGGATGAATCATATTATTAAACTAATCGATATTTTTAAATCTTATAACATTACAATTATATGTGTATTCGATGGAAACAGTAAACCAAAAGAAAAAAATAAAGTTATTGAAAAAAGAAGGTCTAACGGAAGAGATGAAAAACAAAAGTTTGATCTTCTAAAGGATGATTATTATAAACTAATATCAAAAGATACAAATCAAATTGAAAATTTAAGACAGAAATATCAAAAATATCTTAGACCTGAAACAAATATAACAACTGAATCATTAGATAATTCTGAACATAATGAAATTTCAATTGTAGAATTATATAATAAAATAATTGATCAATATAATCAACATAATAGACATATTACTTTTCCATCCCAATTGGAAATTCATTGTCTTAAAAAGATATTAAGATACTATGAAATAATAGTTATTGAAGCAGAAGGTGAAGGTGAAGCAGTATGTGTACAATTATATAAAGACGGTTTTATAAATCCATATGAACTATCTAAAGATAATCAATTAACTTTTGAAAAACAAACTCAGTTTAATTCAGATAATATAATCAAAGTTGATATAATTTATAGTGATGATAGTGATATATTATTATATAATGTTAAAGAATATATTTCTGGATTTAAAAAAGATAAAAAAACTTTTAATTTAATTAAATCTGATGTAATTGCAAATAAACATAATATACCAGAAGATAAATTTCTATTATTTTGTTATTGTTTAGGAAATGATTATGATAATGGTTTATGGTATACTTATCCAAATCAATTTAGTCGTATTCAACAATTTATACAAAACAATACAATTGAATCCATTGAACAAATGTTACAAAATAAAATAAGAATAACATATGAACGATTAAAATACATATTTAATCATAAAAATACATCTTTTACTATTGTTGCGGATGTAGATATAAATGATATAAATAAATTATTTGAAAAATATTTGGGAAAAGGTTAAGTATATCTCTATAATTAACCTTTTCAACAGATTCTACGGGTAGCAGAATCAGTTTTATCTTCATTCCATGACACAAAAAGTCTAAACTTAAATGGGTATAGTTTAGACTTTTTGCAATTCACTTGTTCTTTACGATTAATTGATTTTAATCGTAAATTTAATTATTATAAATGGGTATAGTTTAGACTTTTTGCAATTCACTTGTTCTTTACGATTAATTGATTTTAATCGTAAATTTAATTATTATAAATATAAATGGCACAGCGTATATTTAAAGACGAATTAAGAAAAGATCAGAATATCAGTATGGATATAAAAAAAATCTTAGATAAAACTAATTTGAAAGGTACAGATGATATGACAATCAAACATTTAACAAAGATAATATCTACATTATCGAATATTATAGATGATGATTTAAATCAGATAAAATTAAAATTAGATTCAATTGAAGATAAGATATTAAATAATCCAAAAACTTCTTCTTATTTATCAATAGATACTCTGTAAAATTAGTTTCATAATTCTAATTGTATTTCTTCATTGAATTCATTTATTAATAAAATAAATATCCATAACATGTACATATGGTTTTAGCAAGACAAGTAAAATTTATTTGTCAAATGATATTAATATTAATAATAATATTAATAGCTTTAATTAATTTAACAATTGAACATAGTGGTGGTAATATGACTTGGTTATGGGCTATGTGTATATATCCACAACATTTCCACATTTTTGTATCTTCTGATATTTTTATTTGAGTAGGTACAATTCCTCCAAGTGTATTTCCTAAAAGCATTAACCATAATCTAGATGTAACATCTTCATGATAAATAGATAAATTTATTAAAGCAAATAGTCCACTTAAAAACAATATTGACACTTTAGCTGAATATTCAACTTCATTTTCTGATATATTTGTAACTAGCATAAGTTCATCAGATTTTCTTCTATTTATATTTAAAATAAAACTTGGAGTTATATCATCATTACCTAATATAGATGTTTTAGATAAAACTTCATTTGAAGTTTTACTAGTTTTAGCTGGTTCAATCTTTTTTCCAATATCTATAGCAGTTTCCATTTATACAATGAATTAATTATTTTTATGAATTTAATATTTATAAATGAATGAAACATATCTATCTACAAAATCAATTTCGATAACTGATTTATGTGACTTAGATGAACGTGTAAAATATTTATTGATAAACAGAATGCAGTTTGAGAGTAGAAATAATTTGCAAAATATAGAAAATTCACATGATAACAACATTTATTATATACAATCATCGTTAGAATTTGGATATTATATTGTTAGAAAACATAATCTTAAACTTGAATTACATACCGATTCAAATACAATTGATTTAATGAATATGTTATCACCAACTACTGTGAAATTAAATACAAATAAAGTATTAGAATTTATATCAATAATTAGAGATTACATACCTGTTAAAATAGATCAAGTAAGTAATGATATTTGTAATAATTGTAAAAATGATCTTAAAATTAATTCTATTTCGTGTGAAAATTGTGGATTAATATTAAATAATCAAATATTCACAGAAGATCAAGTTACTAAACAAAAATCAACATATTCATTAAAACAAAACTTTATAAAAGCTATAAATAAATTTGAAGGTAAAGGAAATGTTCCTGTATATGTTATACAAAAAATAAATGAAGAAATAAATTCAAGACAGATAAAAATTGAACACGTAAATAGGGAATTATTATTTATTATTTTAAAACATTTAGGATTTAATAAGTATTATGATGATATAAATGCTATTTATTCAATTATCACTAAAAATCCTGCCATAAATGTTCAACATTTATTATCTAAATTAATTTTATTTCAGGATAAATTTGAATTTGCATATGTAAATGTTAAAGATCCAAATAGAATAAATTCTTTAAATGTATATTTTAAATTAATGAAAGGTTTACATTGGTGTAATTTTCATTGTACTCTTGATGAATTTTGTATATTGAAAACTGAAACAAAATTGATTGAACATGAACAAATTTTTGAGAAAATTTGTAATATTTTAAATTGGGATTATAATTCATTTCCTAAAATAATATAACTATATTTAAGTTATTATAGTTTATTTAACCTACTATATGATCTTCTTGTTCGAAAGGTTATCCCATAATATCATCATCATTATATTCAATATTATATTCTCCATGATAAACTAAATCGATTGTACCTCTAAATTCTTGATTATTTGGTCCTAAAAGAACAACTGTACCACTGTAGTTTTTATTTGTTTGAAGTATAAAATTCATTGTAAATTGTGAACATTGAATATCTATATTTCGTTCATCATGTAAATGAATTACACCTTGATATTCATCTGTTGGTAAAATATTAGGACCCGTACGTCTGTTTAAATACCAAAAATCTCTTAAACTTGGATAAATATAATCAATAAAATATTTAACAATAACAGTTATATAAAAACAGTAAAAAGCAAAAGTTATCATTGTTTCAGAATTCATAGTATGACAATCGGATATCAAAGATGTTTAACTATATTTTATAAAAAAATGTAAATTTTTAATAATTAAAATAGTTTAATCAAAATTTTATAAGATTATACTTTTAAAAATGGCAAGTATAATATCAAGTCCAAGTATTAAAAGTGATGAATCTGTACGTATTCCACCAAGTTATTTGGGTAAAGATGCAGGACCTGATCAAATGTCATACGAAGAAATGATAGATAAAGATGAAATGGCTGAACCATATATTACACCAAATTATGATGAAGTTTCTATAAATAATGATAAATCAAGTATTAATGAATTTAATCTTCCTAAAGTATCCAATTATAACGATAACGATTTAGAGTCTGAAGCTTTAAATGAACAATCAGATATATATGTTCCAAGTGAACAATCAGATGTATATGTTCCAAGTGAACAATCAGATGTATATGTTCCAAGTGAACAATCAGATGTATATGTTCCAAGTGAACAATCAGATGTATATGTTCCAAGTGAACAATCAGATGTATATGTTCCAAGTGAAACAGAATCATTTAATGAAAACATTCCAAATGTAGTAGATTATGATGCCAGATCTGATACTTCTGAAATGAGTTCATATGGTGATAAAAATTATGAAGTTTTTTTATATTTAGGAACAGAAGTTAAAGATCAATTCGATCTAATTAATCAAAGTAAAATGAAAACATCTATTAGTGATAATGATGATGATTCAATATATTCTGGAGATTATGGTAGAGATTTATCTAAAAGAGAAAAAATGCTACCAATTCTTACAAAATACAAAGAAATTTATCCATTATTAGGAAACATAATTTCTACATTTAAAGATAGAGTTACTTTTACAATGATTTTAGATGAAAGTCAGAAAAAACCTGGAACATTATCATATTATTACGAAGTTTTATCAGAACCAATTTCGGATAACAAAAAGGTATTAAGATTTTTTACTTATGATTCTATTCCTTGTGTGTTATGCTGTTTATGTGTATATTTGAAAACACTATTTCAAGAAAAAAATATTACCTGTTATGTAACACAGAAATAATTGTTAAAGAATTGTATTATAAAATGGCAAATTTAAAGTATAAAGATAATATTGAATATAAAACATCAGTACATGAAAGTTTGAAAGATTCTGAAAGTAATTACTCAGATCCAGTTTCACATTTTCTTGCTTTGAGATTACTTAAAAAAAAAATAAAAGAGTTAAGATTGCATATAAATAATATAAAAACTCAAATAAAAAAAGAAGAAATGATTCTTCTTTTATATTACAAGGAAAATCCTTCAATAATTTCTCAAATTACAAATTCTACAAGTCATAAAATATCAGAAACTATAAATTTTGTTAAAGTAGAAAAAAGATTATTAAAAGCTGATAAAAAGAAATCTATATTACCTCAAAAATCATAGATTCAATTTGAATATAGTTTATTAAAAGCATTAATTAAACTTTCATAATGTTCTTTCATTTGGAAATATGAATTTCCAGACATTATTACTCGTGATTCAAATATCATAAATGATGTCTGTTTAGGACATTTTCCATTTATTAAACTTAAAACAATTTTATTTTCAAAATCAGGATAATTAAGTTTAAAATCTTTTTCTGATTGTTTATCTTTATCTGTTTTTAAATCTAAGATTTCAAAATAATCTAGAATTTCTGGTTGTAATATTTGTATAACTATTTTTTTCTTAATATTTTGAGTAGGTAATAATTTTAAATTTATATAACTTTGACTTGTAGGTTCATAACTTACTTTACTTTTTTTATTATATGTTAAATATTTAGCAAAATCACGTTTAATAATTTTTTTAGGTAAATTAAATGACATATTAATCATTACATCTTCAAATACAAATTGAATATTAGATAACTCATTATTGTGTGAATTTCTTGTAAATTTTTTATATAGTGTCAATACAGATAAAATAGCATCATTTGAAGTTTTACAACCACATATTTTAATACAACTTTTAAAAACCATCATATTGATTTTATGAGTAAAAAATAATCCTACAGTTACTTGATTTATAAAATTACCCTTGGTACGTTTATTACGTCTTGGATTTTTCTTAATATAACCTCTCCATTTATCATTAACTTTTATAAAAAACATACTATTCGGCCATAAGACTAAATTATTATACTCTTTAATAGATAATTCTTTTTGAAAAGGTAATTCTGGTTCTAAAATATTGTATAATTTTTCTAAATCGAAAACCATATTCGTTTTTACTATTGTTGTCATAGTAGAAACTTTAAGATTTTCAAAATTATTAGCTAGCAAATTCATAGAATTTGCCGACATCATATTCATAGAATTTGCCGACATCATATTCATAGAATTTGCCGACATCATATTCATAGAATTTGCCGACATCATATTCATAGAACAAGATTTATTGTTCATACTGGACTATGTAATTTTATAATAATATTTAAATTTAAGAGTAAATTATTTTGTAAAAATATAATTATCGTTAAGAATAATCATTCTTAAAAATGGATCATTCATTGAAACTTACACATAAACGTACTGTAGTTAAGGTGAATAAAAACACCCTTGAACTTATTAAAAAATGTCTAAAAGAAGTTGAAACTTCTAAAACTGAACAGCCAAAACTGAAGAAATATTTGGAAGAAATGAAATTGAATGTTGAAAAGTCTGTAAAACCAAAAGAAAAGAAAGTTCAAAAGGGTGAAAAGACTACTTCATTTGATATTCATCAAAATATTTCTCCAGAGCTTGCAAGTTTTCTTTCTAGAGGTGAAAATAAAGTAGAACCTGATACAAAATTATCACGAACTGAAGTCACTTCTGCAATTTGGGTTCATTGTGCTTTTACAGAAAAGGAAATTTCTAAAATAATTGATGAAAATAATGATTTAGTTCTAAAGATTAAAAACTATGAAGAAAAACTTCATGATCAAAGTATTGATGAAGATATGAAAACTGATATCAAGAATAATATTAAAATTATGAATGATAAGATTAAGAAGAATGAATCTCGTCTACGATGGAAGTATCTAAACGATGGTAAAACAGATCTAAGAAGTGAAGATATGCGTTATATTGTACCAGATGTTCAATTAAATAATTTACTTGAATACGATAAATACAAGGATGATGTTAAAAATGATAAAATTTATACAATTGTCAAGTATTCAAAACATCAGGCAGATTTAAAGGCTGCAAAAGATAAGAGAATGACTGCAAGTATGCATAAACGTCCAGGATTTCCACTTCCTGAAATTGAACAAAATACAGATCAAGGAAAGATTGTATATCTCAATGAAAAACGTTATAAGATTGTTGAAGTTGATCTTAATAATATTCCTGAAAACCTAGATCCACAGATTGTTGAAAAACTTAAATCGAAGAGAAAGATGAAGAAAGATAATGTTACTCCAAGATCTGAAGATAAATACGTTATAAGATATGAAACTGATCCATCGTTGAGATGGTGTACAGTTCAGAGACTTATTAGCAAGCATATAAAGCATGTTACTCCAAGTAAAGAGAAAGAAAATGAAGAGTAACATATAATATTTATATTCTTTTAAATTATTCTGCTTTAATCAAAGCAGAATTTATCCAATACGTCTTAGTGGTAATGTACGTCTTCTATTATATATAAACATTATATAAAATCTATTATGTCTATTGCAATATATAACATATCTATAAAATAATTCTCCAAAAATAAATGGAAAAATACATATTAATGAAACTATAATTCTATTCATTTTTATAACATTATAACTCTATAAAAATAAATAAATTTTTTTTAACCTGATGTAGATTGTTGTAAAGTTGTATACATTTGTTGTGTCATTAACGAAGGTTTTGCAGGTACATAATTTAAAGTTATTTTAGTGAAAAATAAAAATTCTACAATTCCAATAAAAATAAAAATAATTAGATTAGATCCTAAAACATGTAACATATTATAACATCTACCACAACTAATGTAAGAAACAATCAATATTAAAATCAATGTAACAATAACAAATATAGGAATATGAGTAATCCATAAATTCTGAACTGTTATATCACTACTAGGTTGAGAATAAATTGTAGCTGCAGTACTCAATGGTAAACTCTTAAGTAAAGTTTTAAGAGAACCTGTTGGATCTGCAGTTTGAAGACTTGTATATAAATTAGATTGTATAGCCGATGAAATTTGATCATGTATAACTTTAGTTTCAACTTTTGTTATGTAAAATACAAATAATGAACTCAAAATAGTGAATAGTATAAGTACATGCACAAGTACATTAACTGATGTTTCTTTTATATTAATTGTCATTTTTTGTATATTATAAAATGTATTGGAAATTTATTGCAAATATTTTACTACATGTTGGATTTATTTCTGCATTGATTGGTACTTTTTTCTTTACATATGGAGCATATATAGAACAGAAAGTTGTAAAACGTCAAATTGCTGATATTGTAACAAATTTTACAAGTGAAATACAACTTATTGAACCAAATATACTGAAACAATTAGCTCCATTGATTAATAATTTAAAAGTACCAGATTCAAGTGTACAAGATGCTCAAATTGATGCATCTAATTTATTTTTAATAAAAGAAGCTGCAATGGTTTTAGGTATTTTATTAATTATATGTTTAGTATCTGCATATTTTATATCAAAAAAATATAATTTTGAATTTATGGATTTAATAAAAGAAAATCTTATAATAGTTTTCTTTGTATTTTTAACTGAATTTTCGTTTTTAACTTTCATAGGACAATATTATCGATCGGCAGATCCAAATTTTGTAAAATTACAAATTGTAAATGTGTTACAATCATATGCTTCATAAAAATATAATATACGATTATTAATTTTAAATCGTAATAATTAAACATTAAAAAGGTTTAAAAATCGTATAATTAAACATTAATTATAAGATTTAAAATTAAATTTCAATGGATATTTTTTAACAAATTTGTTAACTTTGTTATAAGAATTTTCTTTATCAGTTAATTCTAACTTTTCTAATTCAATTATAGGATTTTGAAGTTTTATTTGTTGTTTTTCATATTCTTTAGAAATCTTGATATATTGTAAAAAATTTTTAACAAAATTTCTTTTCATATAATATGTTAATTCTATTTCACATTTATATTTTTTATTTGATTTAATTTTTTTATATAACTTTTGAGCATTAATAAAATCATTATTTTTTTCTAAATATCTTTTATATCCGATTTTAACAATATTAAATCCATATGGACATTTTCTTCCCATAAATTGTAATGTATTTTTTCTTATTTTATAATTATTTTTTAATCTCGTTGATAAATCTCGACTATAGTTTATAGATTGAACAACTTTTTCAAAGAATAAATCTTTATCATTTTCTTTGCTATATTTATTTATATGTATATTTTCAGAAACTGAATGAATAGTAATATTACAATTTATTAGTTTTTTTAATTCTTGTAACAATTTTATATCTCTTCCCAATCTTGATATTTCATGTACAATTAAATGATCAACTTTATTTGTATATAGTAAATCATACATTATTTTAAAATTTGATAATAATGATATATTTTTACCACTTAAAGAATCTGCAAATATTCCACAAACATTTAATTTATTTTTATTTGCAAAAGAACTACATACTTCTTGTTGTTCATCTAAACTTTTTTGTAATTTTGATGATACACGTAAGTAAATGACAGAATTATTAGTGTTATTTTCAACTTTATTATTTGTAGATTTTGTATTTCCCATATTTAATTATTAGATAATTCGAGATATTTCATATAAAAATATAAATTTTGATCTAAATGTGGAATTAAATATTAAAGTTATGTTGTTATAATGTCTACAATTTTACAAATTATAGATAGTAAGTTTTGTGGGAAAATTATAGGAGTAAAAGGAGAAAATATAAAACAATTAGAATCTAAATACAATATTAAATGTAAATTAATATTATTTTGTAGAAGTTTTTATATAGCAGAAATTACTGGAAATATAACTAATTTTGCAAAAATATGTACAGAATTAGCTACAATAATATTTGATAATTGTGATAACTTTAAAATTATTTTATTAATAAGAAATGATTATATTAAATATATAATCGGTAAAAATGGTAAAACGCTTAAAAAAATAACAGATTTAACAAAATGTAATATTTCAATAGATTATAATATATTTAAATATAAAAATAACGAATATAAAAAAGTAATTATAAGTTCTAATGAAAGTGATGAAGAACTTTTTCCAGATTATGAATCATGTGTACAACAAATATTAGATGCTTCTAATTATGGATTAAATATATCATATAAAGATATTTATGTACTAATAAGTCCAGAAAATGTTGGTATGATAATTGGTAAAGATGGCAGAACAATCAATCATATAAAAAGTAATTCTATAGCTAAAATTAGTATGCTTGATGATTATCAAGATTATAATACTAACGATAAAGTATTTAAAATAACAGGAACATTATTTCAGATAAAATCTGCATTAAATTTTATATTTGATATTCTTGAAAAAAAAAATATCTACATTTATTCAATAATTGTTAATAAACGAACTATAAAGGGTTCAAGGTCATATTTGAACAAAATGATTGAATGTTAAATTGAAACCGGCTTTGCTGATGAAAACTTCGTTGGATTCAACTCTTCGGTTTTCAGCGACAAAGCCGATTCCAACAAAGTTGTCTACAGAGAAGCTGGAGCCTATTTCTTCATTTAAATATGAGGAATTTTTATGTTAGTAAATTTTGTGCAAATACAAGAGTTGCTTGTGTAGTTTCATATGTTTGTTTAATTTTTGCTTTTGTAGTCTTTTCATCTACCTTTCCGTTAATTTTGGATATTACATTAACTGGAATAAAACCTCTCATATGTAACAAAAATACCAATTTATTTATATTATCTTGTGATGATTCAGAAGAAGGTTTCAAATAATAATTGAATAAATCTACCATAAGTCTTCCAGACCCCTGGGTTGCTATTCCTACTTGAACTGGTTTTCCCTTTTTATAGTCATTTATAATCGTAATAATAGATTTTAATTCTTTTATTATACTTTGACCTTCTTGAAAAGCTTCAGTATTTGATTGATTGTCTAATATGTGTTCATTACCACATAAATCACCCAATACAAGATGACACTCTATTATATTTGCTGTACCGGGTCTTGGTTTTAATTTTTTAGCTTGTATTCGAATATCAATAAATGCATGAGATCTGCTAGAATTATCGTTTAACATAACTTCTCTTTGAAATCTTCGTGAATTTACATATTTAAGTATATTCATTCCATTTGCATCAAAAGGAGATGATTCTATATCTACAAATTGAGTTTCTTTAGTATTGTCAAAAAAAGATCTAATTGTTAAATGTTTTTTATAGTTTTCATTTGGAAGAATAAATTTGTCTTCTTTAGTATTACCCTTTAAATGAGATTGAACTACAGCATCGTAAAGATTATAGATTTTTCCTTTATATATATGAAACATTGCAATAGATACATTTGTTATTGAAAGTTGCTCTAATTTACCCAAGAAAGTTGTTTCAGTTGGGCTTTTTTTAAGATCCATTAAATTATTTATTATCAGTGATAGTAAACCATTATGATTTGGCGGTTCACCAAGTAACGTTCTAGTTTTACCTGATCCACTTTGACCGTATGCTAAGAGCATAACATTTTGTGAAGTATGAATCATGTTATTAATTAAATCGCAAATACCTCTTCTACACGAGTTTGCATATTCAGAATAAACATCAAATGTTTTTTTTTCAGGCTCAAAGATCTTATCAAAAGGTCCATATGTAACTTCTGGATTTGATGTTAGTTGAATACTATTTATATCTGGAAAACTAAATATTTTTTGAGAAGTATCTTGTTCTGGAATAAATGGACGTATGCGTATATATATTCTACCAATACCAGTTATATTTTCATATAGATCTCTAACTTTATAATATGCATCATCATAATCTTGATATGCTGTTTGATATTGATCCCATAATCCTTCATATGATGCTTTATCAATAGTATCACAATTTATACCTTTAAATTTATTAAGTCTATTTCCAACATCAAATGCATTATCCCACCATTTATTTTTCATATATTGTTCATTAGTTTCCGAGAAATGATATTCATTACTATAGGTATCATATTGTTGTGCAATTCTAGGATGTAGTATTTTCTTTTTGGCAACTATTTTCATCATTTTGATTATTTTGTTCACAACATCTTTCTTCTTTTGTTCAAGTGTATGTTTATTTTTTTCAACAAGTTTTTGTTTATCATTACAATATTTTCTCCAAGCATCATTAATATCAGGACTGTATATTCTTGGGGTACTTTGTCTACGTTTTGCAGAGTTTATTTCTTTGATACTTTCTATAGCTGCAGAATCTTCTTTTTGTTGAAAGTTTTTTATTTGATTTTCAAGATTTGCTATTTTTGCATCTTTTTCAGCAAGTAACTTATTACACTGTTGTTTAGTTTTTTCTTCTAGATTCCTATAGCGTTCCAATTCTTCTTCTTTAGTTTTCAATTTTTCTTGAATTAATTGATATTGATTTATATCAGCTTTCAACGCTTCAATTTGTTCATGACATTTATCCAATTGTTCAAGATAACGAGGATCTTGTACTTGTTTTTCCTTTAAAATGTTGTATTGTCCTTCAATTACTTTTAAAATTTTATAATCTTGTTTATATTGTTCAAGTTTACCTGATAGCTCTTTTATTTCACTTTCATCATCACTAATTTTAGTTTGTATATCTTTCAATTGAGTAGTTAATCTATCTATTTCTCTATCTTTTGATGATAATTGGTTTCTAAGATTTTGATATTTTTCATTTTGTTGTTCCAATTGAACTCTTAATATATCAAATTTTTTAGATTCATCACCACTTCTATTACGTTCTTCTTCTAATTCTTTAACTTTACCTTCTAATGCTTGTTTTTGTCTTTCTAATTCATGTAAATTTGAAACTTCGGCTCTATATTCTTCTATTTTATTATTCAATTTATTCAAATCGTTTTTTAGATGAACATTTTCTTCTTGTATTTTTTCTCCTGCTTTTACTTTTTCTTGAAGTTCATGCGCAAGTGAAACACTTCTTCCTAAATCATCAGTTTTATTTTTGATATCTTCATTCAATTTGTTAATTAAGTCTTCTTTTTCGCTCAATTGTTTTTCTAATATAATTTGTATTTCACTATTTCCTTCTGATTTATCTTTTATATCTGCACTATGTATTTCTATCTGGTCAATTCTATTTAATATAGATCTTTCTAAAGCTTCAAGCCTTTCATTAACTTCTGTTCTATTTATAAGATCATTACTCCATTTTCTAAGAATAGTGTTTATTTGACCCAGTTCTGTAACTATACTACCATAATGATCGTATAATGGAATAATATTTGGACTTATAGATGTATTTTTAACTGTACTGAATCTATTTAGTAATGACTCAATATCATCTTGAACTTTTTTAATTGATGTTACAATACCATTGACAACCGTTTTATTTTCAGCATGATCTTTATCAGTTCTTAAAATGAAATCTCTAATTGATTTCTCCAATTCATTTATTCTGTTATCTATTACAAAAAAAGGATTATTGATTGCATAATGAATATTATAAGCAGAAATATCTAATAATTTCCTTGTTAAATCTATTACATTTTGTTGTCTAGCGATCATATCACCAGAATAATAAACTCCACTGCCATATGATGGATCATGTCTATCATCAACAACTCGACTTGTTCCAATATATGGATTTAAAACGGGATATGGTGCTGGTGGTCTATTAAATTGGCGATTATTTATATCAGTTAAATCTTGTTGTCCGCTTTTGTTAAAATGAACTCTAGGGAATGATGGTAAATTTAAATGTTGACCGTCAGCTTTATATCGTGCACCCCTTCCAGGATCTATAGTTACTGTACTGTCTCGTTCAGGTTCAGGTTCATATTCATATTCATATTCAGGTTCAGTTATAACAATTGAAGGTTTTTCATATGGAACATTAGATTCTACTTGACCTGGAATATCATCAAGAGCAGTTTTATAAATTGACACTTGAGGGCTTAAAGGTTGAGGATGTGATTGAATTATATCATTGGGTAATTGATCTGGAAGTGAAAATGCTGAATGTAATTTATTTCTAACTGGATTAGTATTTTGTTGTTCCCTAATTTGTTTTACTTGGTCTGGATTTGGAGGAGGTATAACTGATGGTGGTAATTGAATATCTTGTTGTTTTTCACCAAACATCAGGTCTGGATTTGGTGATAATTGAACATCTTGTTGTTTTTTACCAAAAAATATATTAAAAAATTTATTAATCCATCCTTCTACTTCTTTAAGTGCTGGATCTTCAGGTTTATTAACCAATTGATTTTGAACTTCTTTAGATAATGTTTTCAGAGCTTTTTCAACTTGACCTTTATTATCAATTAAAGATAGAGAATTTTCATGATGTTCATTTATATGAGTAAGTTGTTTACTAAGATCTGATAGTTTTGAATTTAATGATGAATCAGTAGAACTAAGATTATCTTTTATATCTATTAATTTGTTATTGAGTATACTTAGATCTTTTTGAAATCTTGGAACATCTTCTTTAGCAGATATTAACTTTGATAAAAACTCTGCTTGATTTTTAAGATATTCGTTACTAATTTTAGCTGCATAATCTGATAATTGATTTGTATCTTTATTTTCAAGATATGACATCAATTTTTTTTTCTCTTCGGCTGTAAACTGAGGTTCTACTTGTATTTTTGATGGTAATTTCATAGCTTCTTTAATAGCGGCAACTACATCAGTAGTATTTATAGATATACCTTTTTTCAAAAGAGCTACTAATGCATCTATTCCATTAATACTCGATAATTGTTGTTGAGTATCTTCTTCAAGTCCTAGTATTATAGGTTCTGCTTTTTTTTTCATATACTCGTCTATTATTTTTTTTGTACTTTCTTCAATTCTTGCATAATCTATTACAGCTGCTGCTTGTTGTTGAGGTGGTACAAATGATCGTAAATTAATAATTTCAGATCTTAATGTATTTATGATATCATCAAGCATACTTGGATAAGGACCTCCAGCTCTCCTTATATATTTTAAATTATTTCTTTCTGTTACTAAATCTTCTATCAAACCTAATATTTCTTCCGGATGATAATGTTTTAATTCACTTATACGTATATCATATTTTTGCCTAAGTAACTGAGAAATAATATCACTATTATCTCCATGTAGAACACTAAAAATGATGCATAACTCAGATTTACTTAAATGATCTGGATACATTCCAAACTGTTCATCTAATAAACTTAAGACTTTTTTTTTATATTTACTCATACATGCATCATATATAGTTGTCATTTTTATATGCTATTTTTTTTAATAACATTGAAAATAATATTCAAATATGGTTTAAATAAAAAATTAAAAGGAGATAAATTTATGTATTTGTTAAAATATACAAGAAAATTGAAAAAAAAGATATATTTTAACAAATACATAAATTATATTTTAAAAATGGAAAGAGATAACTATAATATTCCTCAACAATCGTGTGTATATTCGGTTAATGATGGAGATATAAATAAAGATCTTCCTGTACCTTTCTATGGATCAAATATATATACAATTGATCCTAAAACACAAGTACAATATTATCAACAACAACAAAATTTATTTAGATGTAATCCTTCAAATACAATAATTGAAAGAGATGGTAAGCCAAAATTTACATTACCATTAGCAGATTATTATAAATTAAGTAATTCACAAGTATATGGAAATTATAATTTATATGAATAAAAAGTTTATGAAATTATGAAATTATGAAATTATATTTATGAAATTATAAATTATATTTATGAAATTATAAATTATATTTAAAATTATATTTATAAAATTATATTTATAAAATTATAAATTATATTTATAAAATTATATTTATAAAATTATATTTATAAAATTATAAATTATATTTATAAAATTATAAATTATATTTATAAAATTATATTTATAAAATTATATTTATGAAATTATGAAATTATATTTATAAAATTATGAAATTATATTTATGAAATTATGAAATTATAAATTATATTTATAAAATTATATTTATGAAATTATGAAATTATATTTATAAAATTATGAAATTATATTTATAAAATTATGAAATTATATTTATGAAATTATGAAATTATATTTATAAAATTATGAAATTATATTTATGAAATTATAAATTATATTTATGAAATTATATTTATGAAATTATATTCTAAAAATATGTTATAGAAATATCATCTAAAAATGAATATACTTTTTGTAAATCTATATTAATATCAATTTTAGAAGACATTGAAAAATTATCTATTAATTCTTTTAATAAATATGAACCGTGATTAGTTATCCACGATTGTACTTCAAACATTGTTTTTTCATTAAATACTGTTTCTGAATCTTTAGATTTATCATTATCTATTGATGATAAATTTAACTGAGCTGTTGGATCAAAAGAATTTGTCAAAAGTAAAGCTGGATCCAGCTTTGCAGTTGACAACTTCGTTGGATCCAGCTTCTCTGTCGACAACTTAGTTGGATCTATATCTTTTAAATTTTCATAACTCATTTCTTATTTTTAATAATAATCTCATATAACGAATTGTAGCACATTTTGCTTCTATAACTTTAAATGTATAATTTTCTGAAATTTTTTCATTATTTCTAACAATTGTTTGCATGCTAGAATCACTTAACCATAATGAAAATTTAGGATCTGAAAATAACATCATTTGAACATGTTCAGTTAATGTTGTTTCTGGAGAATTTAATTTATCAATACAATATATAAATAATTGTGAATTTAATTTATTAACTTTATCACCCCATTTATTAATTATTACTCGTATATTATCATTGTGAATATTTTTAGTACAAGTTTCTAAATAATTTCTAAGAAAATGAGTATTTAATTGTTGTTCTTCTTTTGTAAATAACATACCACCATATTCTTTAAATCCAGGTTTAAATATTGGTTCTTCACTATACTGATATTCGGATTTCTCTTCATCTGAAAATTCTGGAGCTAATACTAAATCATTGGAATCTTGAACACTTTCATTATCTGAAAATTCTGGAGCTATTATTAAATTATCATCAATTACATTTTCCAACGAAGTTGTCAATGGCAAAGCCTGTTCAGACATTATTTTAAGACAAGCTAAAATAAAAATGATATTGTTAGGAAATCCTAAGATTTTAATGCAAAAACATTTAGATGAAAAAAATACACTAAAAATATTCAATTTTATTATAAAATTAGATAAAAATCTAGAAAATATTCCAGATAAAAGTATTTATTGTACACTTGTACAATCTACGACGCTAGGAGTACCGTCTACGACGCTAGGAGTACATGAAAATATTACATATTATTATTTATGTTTAACAGGATCTTTAACTTATATATTTAACAAAATATTATCGTTAAATATGATATCAATTGAAAATATTTGGTGTGTTGATAATATTGTAGAATACTTAATCTGTGAAAAAATTGAACTAAATTCATCTGGAGAATTAATTGTAAATGGTGTACATTTTAAAAATTTTTCATTCTTAGATTTTGAAAACATTATGAAAATTTTTAATACTTAAAGTTCATGAGATGTTTAGCATCTTCTAATATTTTCTTTCTATTGTGGTGTATTCATCAGCGAAGCTGGTTCTAAAGAAGTTGTCATCAGCAAAGCCGGATCTACACTTCATCATGTATTAATTCATAAATTTTAATGCTAATATTTTTTCAACAGTTTCAAGTATATAAGACTGTGATAAATTATAATTTACGTATTTGTTTTTAAAATTTCATTTATCTTTTTTGACTTCAAAAAAATCTTTTGATTTCTTCTAAATATTTCAGTTAAAATATGAAGTCTGACATTTTATTTATATATAAACTATTTATATAACTACACGTTAACAAAATGTATACAAAACCTTACCATTGCTACATTTGCTCTAAAGGATTTAAAAAAAGATCTATTATGCTTAAACATATTATGTGTTGTTCTCTATGTAAAAATTGTACAGAATTTGCTTCACAAACAAAATCAGGATATTGTTTAGATTGTTTAAATAATTTAAATCATACAAAAATAGAAATATGTGAATTTTGTTATCAAAAAACTATTGTAACTTATGATGGTTTATGTTATGTTTGTTATAATTATATTCCTGAAGTTTTAGAATAAATTTATATCAATAAAATTAATATTTATTTATTAATTATTTATTTTATTAATATAAAGTCTTTAATTTATTAATATTAATTAAAGACTTTATTTTAAACAAAATAAGAAAATAAATGAAACTATCAACTTTTAACATACTTGTATTAATGGATATAAACGGTGGAATTTCTAAAAATATGTATCCTCCTGCAAATTTACCATCATGGTCTAAATATGTTAAAGATGTTACAATTGGAAAAAAAAATAATTGTGTAATTTTAGGAAGAAAAACATATGAATTGTTAACTAAAGCAGATAATACTGGTCTTGCAAATAGAACAGTATTTGTAGTTTCTAAAACTTATGAACAAAATGATCATTCTATTGTAATATTTAAATCACTAGGAGATTGTCTTGCAGGAATATCAAGACGTACATATAAACAATCTTTTGATGAAATATATGTTCTTGGAGGAGTTAAATTATTTAGAGAATGTGTATCTAAGTATCTTTATCTATGTAAAAATATATCAGCTGGGGTAATACAGTCACAATTAGACTGTGATGAACATTTTCCTCTAAGTGAACTGAAAAAAAGAGGTATCCCTGAAAACAAAGATCTCATAGCTAAAGATTTTATCAGAGTAAGCTATTGTCCAAATAAATATGTAATTCATGAAGAACAACAAGTTATAGATTTATTTAGTGAAATATTAGAAGGAAACAGAAGATTAATAAACGGTAATGATTATAAATATATATTCAATAAAATATTAAATTTTGATCTGTCAAATGGTAATATTCCTATTCTAACTACTAGACAAGTAGATTACAATAAAATTATAGATACCTTTATAGATGATATTCAATCATTAGAATTTATAGAAGACGGTTTAGGATTTAGATTAAGATGCAATAATATTTTATTCGAGGGTGTTGGTGATTATACAAGTAAAGTAAATGATCTAAGTTTACAATCGAGAGATTTGCTTAATAAAACAATAACTGACATAATTTCAGGTAGTAAAAGTATTACTATATTTACTGGTTCAACAAAACCAGAATGTGAATTTAATCAAATTCCTATCACTGTTAAATTTATGGTGAGTCCAAATAATCAAACTTTAGACTGTTATACAATTTTCGATGATTTAGAAGTATTTAAATCGTTTCCTTATTTCTTATGTTATTTAAGTATATTATCAAATGTAATTGCATATTTATGTGGACTTATACCGAGAACTTTAAGTATTATGATAAGTGAATGTCAACTAAATTCAGATTTTTATGAAGTATGTAGAAAACAGAGTGAAAATACACCTATGCCGTTTGCACAAATTAGACTTAAAAATTTAACAAAGATAAAAACTTTATCTGAATTTAACAAAAGTAATATTGATATTATTGGATATGATGCATGGACTGGAATTAAAGTTCCAAAGCAATAATTTTAAATTGATAAACCACATTAATATAATGTGATCAATTCATTAAAATGTCAAAAGTAAAAGATTTTTAAAATAACTTTACACTGTTGAGTTTCGACTGAATATATCAGTATAAACTCGATTAACGAAACACCAAAATTCACATCTACAGTTGCACGGAATCATAAACAATGTACATAATACGATCAACGGGATAAATTGATCAAATGTAAGTTTCTGATTAGCAACTATCATGATAATCGCGATAATACAATAGATAACTACAACCTCTCCGATCTCGTTAAAAGAGTTGTGTAGAGAAGTCATTGTATTCGACAGATTATACGATTAAAATAAAGATAAAAAGTAAATTTTCATGACCATATTAATATAATATGGTCGATTAAATAAAAAATCGAAGATTTTAACTGAAATTGTTTAGCTTCTCGATTATTTCCAGTGCTTCACTACATCTTCCAAACACTTCAGTTAGATCAACCGAACATTTTGAAGTCACATGCACACTTTAGATTCATCGCAACCAAGGCGATGATCGTCAGTGCTATGACATGTTCAATATTAATATTAAGACATTTGCAGAGAAACACGATGAACATGATGTCGATTATCAAAGCGTATACATTCATGATTTCAGATCTGAACAAATGACGAATCTGTTGGATTCAATAGAATTATCAACAGTAAGCTGGATCTATTACACTATAAGTTTATGAAGAAAAAAAAAGTAAATTTTTATGAACTTGTATTGTTTTATATGTAAGTTCAAATATAATATGTTCAATTAACTTGAATAAACTAGGTGTAGCAAATCTATATAAATATTAAAAATAACATATTTTTTTCTTTGAATAAAAATTATAACAAATATTTCAAAGAAAAACAAAGTTAATAAACTGAGATTCATGATGAATAATTATCAATAATGAATATAAATTTTATAGACCATATTAATATAATATGGTCATTTTGAATTTAAAAAAGCACTTATAAAGTGCAAATGTCAGTGTATATCTCTGACTGGCTAGTACAGTCCGATTTTGAACAAGATCATCGTGCCAATCGGACATTCGATAGGAATTTGTTCAAGTTTTACCGCATTGATAAGGCAGTCTTGAATCATCTTGTATTCGGCTGCCTTTTCAATCTTTTCCAACATCCCAGGACATGGACTCACTAATCGTTTCGTAACGTATAGTGCAACACAAAGAACGATGAAAGTTTTCCAATCCATCTCTTCTTTCAAAGCGAAGTTTTGTTAGTATATTAGAATAGATAGAAAAAAATCTAAATTTTACTAGTCAAACATTATCAGATCATCAACAGTTTCAGGCTTTTTTCGTTCAGTCCATGTAAGAAATTCTTCTATATCTGTATCTGAATCTGGATACTTAGTTTCAGTAAGTTTAGGATTTATATACTTATCCATTTGCTCACACATTAATTTAAGATGTTCATTTTGTTCTACAAGATGATTGTATGCTTGTTCATGAATTTGAGTATTATGTTCGGTTAAACTTTTACATAAATTATTCATTTCTTTACAATTACATTCTGTTGTAACTTTTGTACCGCCTACGACGCTAGGAGTACCGTCTACGACGCTAGGAGTACCGTCTACGACGCTAGGAGTACAGTTACAAGTTTGTAATTTATCTGATTGATCAACAGTAGGTTGATATTCTTGTTGTAACCAATAAATAGTAGCAATAGTTGCTATTGTCAATTTACTAAAAATTAAAAATATAAAACTTCCAGATACTAGACTATATACAGAAAAAAAGAAAATACAAACTGAACTATCAAAAAACCAACAAGTTTTATCGTATTTTGTTGTATATTTCGATAGTTCCTCTTTGAGCTTTTCGATTTCTGCTTTGTATTCTGTATCTAAATTATCCTTTTCTCTTTGTACAATGAAATATCTTTTCGACAGATACCTAAGTTTTTCATTGAGTTTATTGATAGTAATTTGATCTTCTTTTGCAGCTTCTGCTGACAAAGTCTGTTGATCGATTATAGTTTGTTCAACTTTTTGTACATATGGTACAATGTTTTTATCTGTAAGATTAGATATATTCTGTACTCCTAGCGTCGTAGACGGTACTTCTGGTTTCGACTGTGGTGAATATTCACATTGATAATTTGTCGAAGGATATAAGAAGTAAAAATAAATAAATATAATTATAATTATAACAAACGATAAAAACGAAATAGCATATTCTTGTAGTCTCGACATTATATCAAGATTTCAACTGAAAATATATCTAAAAATTGAAAAGAAAAAAGTAAATCTTTACGATTATGATTATAATATAATTTTAAAAATATTATTTATTTTTTAGATTCAATTGTAGGTTTTAATCTTATAGATTTAAAAAAAGTATTGTATGTTGCTATAATACTACAATTTGTAAAATAACATAAAATAAACATTTCATTATTTAATACTTTATTTGTTACTATTTTATTGAATAACCAAATCGTCGAAACATATTTTGAAACATAGTAATCATAAAAATATATTTATGATTAAAAAGTAAATTTATCTAAAATAAATGTCTTACAATACATTATGTGTATGGGGACCTAAACTTTGGCATATAATTCATACGTTTGCTGCAACTTATACTCCTGAAAAAAGATATGCATTTGAAACTTTTATTTATTCATTATGTTATTTATTACCATGTCCCGTTTGTAGAAATCATTTCACTAAGAATCTTAAAAAATATCCACTGTGTGATTATTTATTCAACGATGAAACTGTATTTTTATGGTCTTATCTATTACATGATGAAGTAAATAAAATGAATACTAAATCTAATGGTTTACGTAGTCCTAAATATTCTATTGCACGTGATATGTATTTTTCAAAAGCAAATAATGTAGCAAATTATGGACCGAAATTATGGCATGTATTACATACATTTGCAGCAAATGTTGAATATGTATATAGATATCAATTTAAAACTGTAGTTTATACTTTGACTGTACTTATTCCTTGTTCTATTTGTAGAACACATTTTACTGAAAACTTAAAAAATTATCCGATAGATAATTATTTATCATCTTCTAATAGTTTATTTTTATGGACATATTTAATGCATAATGCAGTTAATGAAAGACATAATAAATTATCTCCACAATATGAATTATCTAGACAATATTTCTTATCGAAATAAAATGTTCAAATGGTTGATTCATTTAAAAAATGATCTTTTTAGTATATAAAACTCAAATTATAAGTTTTAATATCTTAATGAGTTTGAAAATGTCTAAACAAATTACATCGATTAAAGATTGTAAAAAGAAAATGAAATCAATTATTGAATCATTTTCACAAGTTAGTGCTTTTATATACAATTTACCCGATGATGAAGAAATTAAAAAACCAGAAATTAGTAATGGATTACTTCAATGTACAGCTAAACTAATGGGAGGTACTAATTCTGGTAAACAATGTTCAAAAACAGCAACAACATTTAATGAAGGCAAACCTTATTGTAGTATTCATAGTAAAAAAAAGGATATAAAGAAAAATCAAGATATTGTATTAGATAAACAATATGAAACAATAGAAAAAGATGGAAGAACAGTATTAAAAGATATGCAAACTTTAGTTATAAATTACAAAAATGAAGTTTTTAAAATTGAAAATAATACAATAAGTACAAATTATACAGATGATGAAAAACAATATATCACTAAACATAATTTAAACTTTATCTCTGATAGTTCAAATGAATCATCAAATATAAATCAACTTTCTGAGGATAATAATAAATCAGATAATAATTATATATTGATAAGTTCACATGAATCATCAAATATAAATCAACTTTCTGAGGATAATGATACATTGATAAGTTCAACTAATTCAATAAGTTTAGATTCAAATATTACTGAATAATTTTAGACTATAAAAATTATAGTCATATTATAAAATTATTCAAATATTAATGAATAATTTTAGACTATAAAAAAATTATAGTCGTATTATAAAATTAAATATAACAATAATCCTATAATTAATATAGTTAATGGACCTACTACAGTTATATGACTTTTAGCCCATGTTATAAAGTTGTCTATTTTTTCTTCTGCTTGAGCAGTTGGAGTTCCACATCTTTGAGCAATATTTACATCATCAAATGTTACATTTCCACCGGCTTGAACATTAAAATATGTACTACAATCTACTATTTGACAACCACTTCCTCTAGCATTTACCATAGAATTTGTTTGATAACCTGTATCTATACAATTTTTATCGTCACAAAGAGGATTATATTGATATTGTATTAAATCACTATTTATACAAGAACATTTAGGATCTTTTTGATTTGCAGATTGAGCACACCACCAATCCATAGAATTATCGCATGATCCCATATTATCCATACACCATGTTTGACAATACGAACTAGATACATTAGCATTTTGATTACAATATGATTCTTTATAAGATTGACATTCAGTTGGGTTTGAAGAACACCAAGATTGACAAACATTTTGAGAAAATAGATTATCTCCTTGTATACAATAAGCTTTAATTGCATCATAGCAAGCAGTACTTGTAGGTACACGATATTGAGGATCACAAGTTTGATTACCAATCATGCTTGCACTTTGTAAACAACATTGTACAGGATCTGCACCATATTTAGTTCTTTTATATGTACCAGAACTTCCCATTATAGAGCAGCATTGTACACTGGCACAACCAGAAGAACATCCAACTGCTCTAGGAGCTTGAGTACTACAATAATGACAACCAGGACCTTCTCCAGCCCATTCATATTCTCCATTATTAGGAACAAATGATCCTAAATAATTTTGAGCTGTACCTGAAGGAGCACAACCTCCATTAATATTTAAAACTTGACCTATTGCATCACTTGGATTAACTGCAGGCATTGTTGGATCTGTTGTACTACATCCTGCACCCATTTTATAACTATTCGTTAAATGTTTTAACAAATTTTTTTAAAGTCTAGGAAGATCTAATTTTTTAAAATAATCTTTATATTTTAGCCAAACTAATTTTTTAAGATCTAATGGTGTTTTCCCATTTTGTGTATTAATAAAATTACTTTGTTTATATTTAATTGTATCGCTGTTTATAAATTGATCAGAAGATGTTCTAACTATATTAAAAATGCCTTCATTATTATATTTTGGATAAAATTTAAAATCTAAAAAAATTTCTGTATCAATTATAAAATCAAGATTTGATATTTCTATCAAGGTTTTACAAATATAATGTAGAACACTTTCCACATAATTATTATTATCATTAAAATTATTATATTTATAAAAATAATTATTTAATATATTTTTAAAATTTATCGTATGCAAAAAAGTATCATAGAACAAATAATTATTATTACATTTAATTTTCTTTGTAATAAAAACATATTTAAAATCAAATAATTCAATTAAATTAGAGGCTATAAACACATGATCATATCTTGTATTATAATGTATTAAATTACTTTCTGCTGATAAATATAATATTTTTTTAAACTCTTGTGAAATAAAATTATTACAAATACAATAACATTTTTGAATATCATATTTCCTTAGTCGATAAACAGAACAAAATTGGCTTGAACTTGAATAAATTATTTCACCTGTTTCTTCATAGTGAAGATATATACTACTACCAGCAAATTGATCTTTTGATGGAATATAAAAACAACAAAGAAAATTAAAATCAAAACTTAAACTTAAAACTGATGGGCTAGTAATTGGTATTAAAATGAATTGTAATTTACGTTTTTCGAATAGAACATTTAAAACATATGATGCATATTCTACTCTTAAATTGGAATATCTAGATTTTATCTTATCCAATATTTTTGGCATTACACTGTGTATATTTTTTGTTATATAAACATCTATATCATTACTTTTTCTTATAATAGGTTTACCCATTAAAGTATTATATATCTCCAAACTGAATGATCCTCCAATAATTATTTCTGGTTCATCGAGTATTTCTAATAGATATGGTATTCTTGATAATTCGTTGAACACTTTTATTGAATTTGGTATTTGAATATACTGAATATATTTATCTTTTGTTAAAAATCTTTTACAATTATTAGGTACATTTCTTTTCAAAAACTCAATTTCAGGTAAAATATCAAGAAAAGTTTTTAAATATGGAATCATACACAACATTGTTTATTTTTTTTTAATTGTTTTTTTATTAAATTTTCTGGTGATTATTAATAATAAAATTTAATAAATATAAACGTAAGAAAAATAAAACAATGTGGACTATTACATTTAGTAAATGTGTTGAAAATCATAAAGGTATGGAAATGATAGGTACCGTCTACGACGCTAGGAGTACAGATATTGATAAAGGTTTTACAGATAATGAATTAAAAGATATTGCATCAAAATTTAATAATCATAAATTATATGAATTAAAATATGAATATAATGATACAATTGAAACATGTAAAGCAAGTGTATTAGTATTACACGATGCATATGAAGGATACAATAATATACTTACAGAATTAAAAAGTTTAAATAATTTAGTTGATAAACATTTTTATAGTTATGGTAAAGTAGTAAACAAAAGAGCTAGATATAATTTATGTTTTGCAGATTTTTCTCAAGAACCAGATTATATAAATAAAAAAGGAAGAGTAATTAATTTTAAAGATTTACCATATATATCATTATTACGAACAAAGATTGGTGAAATAACTGGTCATTATAACTTACTTGCAGAACTTAATTATTATTATGATTTAAATAAATGTGGTATTGGATTTCATGGAGATTCCGAACGAAAAACTGTAATAGGTTGTAGATTTGGACCAGAAAATGAATCTGATGAAGATCATAATTCAGATTTACATTTCCAATGGTGAAAAAATATCAATACCATTAAAAAGTGGTGACATATATATAATGTCAGAAAAAGCAACTGGAAATGATTGGAAAAAAACTACTATAGCAACTTTAAGACATGCTACAGGTTGTAAAAAATTTGTTACTCTTAAAACTATTAAAGAATAACTTATTTCTTAAAATATTATAATTTTAGATTTTACATTTAAATTTTGGTTCATGAATACTTTGATTTATATTATATTGATATTGAGGAGCATATCTTCTATCTCCATATTGGTTAGTATAATGTGGTGTTTGAAAACTTGGTTCTTCCGAGTATATGGATACATACTGACTAGGAGTATTCCATATTTGAGGGCCAGGTGTCATCATTGCAGTATTTGGTTTACGATTAACATATAATTCATTAAACGGTCTAGTTATATTTTTACTATATGACTTTCTATAATTCATTTTATTATAATTTTTTTATAATAAATTTATTCTTAAATATTTTACTGTTCAGTAATTGCAACAATTCTACATTTACATAAAGGACATTCATTAGCATAATTTTTCATTAAATCATAACACTTTTTATGCATTATTTTATGAAAACACGTATAAAACAAAATCTTTGTTTCTGAATTGTTATCTAGACAGATAACACATTCATCAGAAACGAATACTTTCGTAGGTTCAACTTCTACAATAGAATTATCAGATCTTCTAAATTTAATCTTAGTTTCATTAAAATCTATAGCTTTAAGTGTTGTATCTAAAGGCATCATTGCAAATTTAAGGCTAATTTTTAAATCTGGATCAAAATTTTCTGGTATTATAGCTTTAGTGAAATTATCTGTTCCTTCTGAACCATATTGTAAAGATGCAATAACTTTATTTTCTCTGTCACTTTTAAGTTGTATACGAGAAAATTGTGTAGATCTACTGATATCATTTGTCTCAGATACAAATAAATCTCCAGTTAAACTTCCATAACTTGGTTCCGATATATATGAATTAGATTCTAAAAGACTTTCATCAAAAGGACTTGAACATAAATCTCCATCAATTTCATCTATTCCTTCATCGGTTTCAATTAAATGAGATAATCTATTTGAACTTGTATCTCCAAATGATGATTTTTTTAGAGTATTTATGTATGTTTTAAATTCTGTTATCGAAACCCATTCACAATTATCTAAATTAAAACATACAAATTCAGTAAAATCTTTTCCTTTTTTATTATCTATAAGATCGGTAGCTTTTTCTGGATTTTCATTGATACCTACCTTAAACTTTTTTTTTTCGAAAGGATTTGATGTAACAGATATAATTTTATTACTATTTAAAAGAATATTTTCAGTTATAACGTTATTTTTGTAACGAAAGTTAAATACTATAGTTTTATCTGAAAAATTTGCAATAACATATTTAAATTCTGTTTCATGAGAAAATACTAGTGCATTGATATCTGAGTTAGTTTGATAAAAAATTGCAGAGCCTTTAACTGGTACTGCAAGTAGTACAACTAATGCTTTATTTGTTGTTTTATCAAGTAATACATATGGAGAAATACCAGATAATTTACAAGTAATTTGATTATCATTAATTCGAAGAAAATAATTTTCAAAATGATCCATCTTATCAATTTGTAGATTTATGAATATACTATTTATAAATAGTGAAAATAATAAATTTTAGGAAATAACATTTAGACTTTAAAAAATATTCATATATATGATACTATTCTAGAATTACAAATTATACAAACGTTTACTAAATAAGAACCAGGTTTAGATAATTTTTCATAACATAGTGTACAAAATAGTTGATGTTCACAAGGTAAATATATTATAGGTTTAACAGTATTTAAACTGGGTTTATATTCGATAACATATGGAACAGGCTTCGCTGGATCCTGCTTTGCAGTTGACAACTTCGTTGGATCCAACGAAGTTGTCGACAGCGAAGCTGGTACTCCTAGCGTCGTAGACGGTACTCCTAGCGTCGTAGACGGTACTCCTAGCGTCGTAGACGGTACAAGTCTTGTATTTTCACACTTTATATCTCTTCTAAACTGTTCTTTAAAATTTGTAAATTTGTTTAAGCATTTTACGCATTTATCAGTTTCAATTATTTGATTAGATACCGATAACTTATGATAATTTGGTATATATGGTATATGATGTAAATATGGAACATTTACACATACAAAACTTAATTGAACATTTTTATTATAATCTATATCTGTATGTATTTCAGTATCGTCTACTACAGTATCTTTTATTGAAGTATCTGTTTTTGATGGTACATTAATAAATTTTGGTGATGCAATAAAATCTGATAATATTTTCCAAGTACAATTTTCAATGTTGTAAACTATAAATTTTATATGATGATTTACTGTTGGAACCGGCTTTGCCTCTGACAACTTCGTTGGAACCGGCTTTGCCGCTGACAACTCTGTTGGATCACAATCAAATTTTATAGTAGTTTCACCATTTACAGAATTTGGATATAAAATAATATTATAATTTAATGTATTTATATTATTTTGAAGAATACTTAATACTATTTTACGATCTGAAAAATTTTTAACGTAAAAATAATTATTAAAATTGTTATATAACAAAGCTTTATTATTAATATTTGTTTCTAAAAATACTCCATCTGAAACAATAGATAGAACAGGAAAATTATTATTATCAAATAATATGTATGGTGCTATACCAATTTTTTGAAGAGAAATACGTTGATCTCTTATTACAAACTTCATTATGATATAATATCTATGATCAAAATTATATTTAAATTTTTATTCAATTTCCCCATTGAGGAGGTTTATTATTCATAATTTCACTGTATCTATCTACATTTAATGAGGGAAACACAAAAGATTTACGTTCAGATTGGTTTACTTCATATATATTTTGTTCTTCTATTGGTGTAATTCTTGAAGTAGATTCTTTACTTGTAGACGGTTTTAAATCTGAAAGTTTTACAACATCAGATTTATTTCTATCTATTACTTGATCAATAAATTGAACTTGTTTTTTAACAGGTTCTGTAATAGTTTTTAGTTCCGAAAGAATGACTCCTCTGCGAGGAGTATCCAGCTTTGCTGGATCCAGCTTCGCTGTCGACAACTTCGTTGGATCCAACGAAGTTGTCAACTGCAAAGCAGGATCTAACGAAGCTGGTTCTGATTGTTCCATTAAAATAATATTTTGTTTAGTAGAACAAGATGGTTGATCATTTATAGTTTTTTGAAAAGAAACGATCGAATTAGCAACATTTTCGTCGGAAATAACCAATAACTTTCCCATAGTTCTTGGAATATTTTTCAACCATGAAGTTGTTATATTATGTAATACTTCATTTTCAGTTTTAATATGAGGTATAGATATAAACTGACCAGAAAATCCAGTAGGCTTATCTGTTGAAATGACTATATCAAATTCATTTGGATTATCAATTTCATTATCTGCATAAAATATATTATTTGAAATTTGTTTTATATTATCTGAAATAAAATTCTTATCGGAATCTTTATTATTTCTTGTTTTCTTTAAAATATTTGATAGATTTTTTATAAATCCTCTAATATTCTGTAAACCTGTAATGTATTGTACATTTTCTTCAGTTTCTACAGCTATAAATGGAACAATAGAATGACCAGAATTAATAAGAATATTTTTTCTATATTGATCTCTAACTATAAATGGTACAACATTAATATGTTTAGAAACTGTTTTTAAATTAGTTATGAATAATGGATCTGACATCAACATTTTTGAAGAATATGAAGATGGTAAAGTGACAAGAAGTATTTCTTTGATTGACATTTTTATTAATCTAATATTTTTAAGGAATTATTTTAAGTTCAAACTCCAATACTACGTTGTTGTATTCTACCTACTTTTGGTAATTTGAATTGTTTTACTTCATGTCCAATGTTACTTACTGGATTAGGTTCACCATATTTAATATCTCTAAGTGCTAAATGTCTTGGTATTTTAAGTCTCATTGCTTCTGCATGAATAGCATTATAATTTTTAATTTTAGATTTTAAGAATTCATAATCGCTATATAAAGCTTGTTTTTTAAGTTTTGAATTGTTAAAATCTGGATCTTGAATTAACATTTTACAATTAACAATAAAACGTTGAATATCTATTAATGCATTATAAATTACTCTATCATCTAAACAATTTACTAATATTTTAACTGCTCCTATAATTTTTTCTCTATCACATATTGGTGTTTGTTGTCTTTCTCTAATAAACATATTAGATAGAGCTTTTTTAAAAACATCTGCAAGATGTTGTGCATTATCATTTTCATCTGTTTTATAACCCCATGCTACCATTTTATGTATACAATTTCTAATTATATTTATTAAAACTATAATGAAAGTTACTCATTTAAAAATGTTAAGAACAATAGATATGAAATATAAATTTAGTTTGTATATGTGTTATTATCTCCTAACATATAAATATATTAATATAATTATACATAATATTACAATACATATAAAAGAAACATAACAATATGAATTTGACATTGTAAAAGATTCAATTTTATTATTTTTTACAAAGTTATAATTTTGTACTGGAGGAAAAGTTTTTAATCCTTTTAAATTATAAGTATCGATATAATGTTCTGGAAGTTTATTACTACATCCGCAAGACATATTTTAATTTGTAAAATCTTTGATTTAATTTTAAAATTCAATTATTTTAAATTCACATGTTAGTTTATCTAACATTTTAATTTCTTTAGGAACAAAAGATTTAAGTTCAAACTCATTCAATATCATAATTTCTGGATCTCTAAATAATTCTTGATAATTTGATTTTTTATGTTTTAAAGAAATATTACAAATTTGATTTCTGTATATAAATTTAATTATAAAACCATCTTTTGTTTTTTCACAAATATAGTTTGTATATAACCATATTAAATTATATAAAATTATTTTTTTTATATATTTATAACCATTTATAAGGTAATTCATTTTTAATTTATTTACCAATTAACAAAAATGAAATATTCTAAACGTAGTACTAAACGTAGTACTAAACGTAGTACTAAACGTAGTACTAAACGTAGTACTAAACATAAATCAAAAAATCGAAGTTCAAAATTGAAAACATATTTACAACTTATAATAATATATAATAAAAAAAATTTAAAACATGCAGATATTATACTACGAAAATATCATAAATATTTTGATGGATTTAACATAGAAACTTATTGTCAATTTTTTAAATTTAAAAATATAAAACAAGCAGATAGTATACTTAGATATATTAAAAATCATAAATTAAAACATAAATGGATCTAATATTTTTCTGAAATTACATCAGGAATAACTGTAAAACTTGTTATACATTTATGAGTTTTACTTGAATCATTTGGCCATATAAAATTGTTCCTATCACGTAAATATCTGTCTAAACAGTATATACTTTCATGACTAGATTTAAATATACACTCTGGTACACAAAATTTTATACCTGCTTTTTTTGCAAATTCTATATCAAATTTTTCATGATCTACTATTCTACCTGCAGCATCTCCTATAAAAAAACTTTTTTCTTTATTTATATTACCAATACGATCTTCTATGAACTTCCACATTCCAATATCAGGTTTACGATATTCATCTCTTTCATATGCAGCCATTACAAAACATGGTACATTTAATGCTTCTATTATATTTGTAATTTTATATTTCATTCCTTCTTTACGTCCTTGAATATATTCTTCTTTAGTATTATATTTATCAGGATTAATTGCATCTAATTTTCTCTGTTTTGGAACTGTAAAATCTTTATATCCTGTATCTTTTCCAATTCCGCTTTGATTTGTAAAAATACAAATTATATATCCTAAACATCTAAGATTTCTTATAATTTTTTGAACATGTCTGTTCCAAAATTGCCAATCATTATCCGTTTGATAGAAAACATTTTTAGTAGATCGTGAACCTGTTTTACCAAGTATTGGTTTTATAAGTGTACCGTCTAAATCAAACCCAGCTATTTTAGGAGTATCAGGGTAAGTAGAAAATAAAGTTGTATCTGTCGATAATGTTTCCCAAGTCATTATGTGTAAAGGTACTTTATTTGTATTATTTTTAATACACGATTTAGTATAATGTCTTAGTTCCAGATTTGATATGTTTTCTAAATCTTCATTTGATATAGTTTGTACCAATATATTTTCCAATAGAAGTCTACCTACATCAAGATTTGCATTGTATAAATGTTCTACAGATAATAATATCTGTGGATTTTTATATAAAAATGATTTTATTTCATTATAGTTATTATCGTTAATCAATTGTCCAAGATTAGTTGATGATAACGATTGTGTTTCTTTTGTATTATATTTTTGTTGATAAACTCCTGAATTTTTTAACCAATCTAGTCTTGGAGGTTTATAGTCTGATGTTTGTTGATTATATTGTGGTAATGGAGTATCTTGTAACCAATCTAATTTTAATTTTGCTCTCTGTTGATAATCGGATAATGGTTGATTATTATATACTGCTGAATTTTTTAACCAATCTAGTCTCATATTTGATGGTTTTTGATATTGTTGTGGATTATAATTTAATTTAGTAGGATGTTGTAACCAATCTAATTTTAAATATGGATTACTCATTTAAATAAATAAAAATTTGTTACATAAATAAATGAGATTTAAAATAATATATTTTAGTATATTATTTAAATTATAAGCTTTGTGAATTTCATTTGGAATGATAGTATCAAATTCATAAAGCTGGATCCGGCAACTCTGTTGGCTCCGGCTCTTCCGTCGACAACTCTGCCACTTATTTCTTTTTTTGTTTTTAATTTCTTTTCAGAACTACTATTTTCTTTACTGGTGACAAATTCTAGATTTTCAACTCTATTATCATCTCTTTTACAATTTATATGATTAACAATTTTTTTATTTTCTGGATTTTCAAGAAAAGTTAATGCTACTAATCTATGAAGTGAATAATTTTTTTTTGTATATTTAATAGTTACATGAACATATCCAGCATTATTTATATATGTTTTATAAATAAAATCTCGTGAATTTTTTACTCTACCAAGATTTGATACTTGAAATTTTAATAAAAATAAATCTGCTATTTCAGGTATATTTGGAATATATTTCCAAACTTCAATTGACATATTAATATTAATTCAAATTTACTAAATAAAAAATAAATTTAACCATAATAAGGTTTAATTAACGAATTATGAGAAAGAGTCAATGGTCTTGTTAAATCTGGAGTATAACTCTTTGTATATTGAGGTATATCTTCTAATGGTCTCATCAGTCCTCCGATATATGGACTGACAAATTTCCCACGATTTCCATCTTCACCATAAATACCCATAGGAAAGTGATCACGTATAGATCCCAAAAGAAAATCACCACTTCCACGATCGCCTGGATTACATGGACCTAGAATTGGACGAGATGCATTTTCATGTCTTAACATCCTACTTGCTGGATAGTTATAATGAGAACAAGATGGGTCTGCCATATATAACATTCTATAGCCGGAACCACCAAGAGGTCTACCAAATTCATCGACGTCAGCATGTACTGCAGATGCTGGACATGTTGCGGGATTACCCATAGCTCTCGCTTCATAATATAATTTACTTGCTTCCTCTGGATTAACTCTGGTTGTAATTGCAGCTTTAAGACTTTGTATACTACTCATTTTATATTAAAAATTAATATCTTTTCTACAAATATATATTTGTTATGGATACTAAAAATTTATCAAGGTTACTAATTGAAAATTTTCCAAAATATTGGGATGTAATAACTATATATTTAAGATATGATTATATTCATATAGATGATGATATTATGTGGATTAAAAAAATCAAATTAGATTTTCCATTGATCGATACTCCAACAGAAAATGTAAAAAAAAAATATATAGAAATATATAGAAATAAAAATCAAAGTTGTGATGAATATAAAAATGATTTGTTAAATTTAATTAATTTTTGTAAAAGAGATAATTTAAGAGATTATAGAGTAAATGGTATTGATAGTATATATAATATTATAAAATTATATCCTACTAAAATTAATTCTCTGTTTTATTTTTTTTATATATTTGATCATTATGTTGGTACATTGCCTTTATTTCTAAACGATGATATAACTTTATTTAAATATTTTTATAATAATGGATTAAATATTAATACTCTAGATAATAATTATAAATATTTTTATAATGGTAATGATAATAAATTTACAATACTTGATAAATTATTAACATTACCTGAAGATTATCTCAAATTATCAGATGAATTTACTCCAAATGATGGATTAGAAGGTATTATTGTAATTGATTTTTTACAACGTTACTTTACAAAATATAAACTAGAAAATCATTCAAAATTTTTAAAATTGATAATTTCTGAATAAAAAATTTATATTTATCTTATAACATGTTTATTATCAATCATGATTGATGATATTACTTTAGAAGATTTGGACAATATCGATATCAATTTGTTATTACAAATTGACACAAAAGATGATTTTGAAGATTTAAAAATCAAATTAGGTGAAGACACTGTAAATCTACTTCTAACACCAAATTTTAGTTTAACTCGAGAACGAATAAAACAATATAATCTTACAGAACAACAATTAAAACTAATAAAAAATAAACGTATAAATTTAAAAGATAAAAGATATCATCAACGAAGAAATGAAAAAATTGCTAAATGGAGATCTTATAAATATAAATATAATGAATTAGAAAAAAAAATTAACGAAAGCGATAGGCTTTGTCATCAGTATGAAGTTCAAAAATTAGAAAGTGATAATAAATGTAAATCATTAGAAAATACAATTAAAGAATTAGAATTGAATAAATTAGAACAAGAATATACAATACAAAACTTTAGTAATCAATGTAAATCATTAGAAAATACAATTAAAGAATTAGAATTGAATAAATTAGAACAAGAATATACAATACAAAACGTTAGTAATCAATGTATATTACTAGAAAATATAATTCAAGAATTACAATCAAGAAATCAAACTAATCAAATATTACTTGAACAATTAAATCAATTAAGTATTAAAATGTATTTATTAAATAAATATTTATTATTGTTAAAAAATGTTGAATATTTATTATAATTTTAATTTAAAAACACTTTTATAAAAAAATCAAATGAGAATAATTTTTGAAAATGAAACATATGACAAAAATTGTAAATGTTTTGATACAGAAGATTTTCAAGATTCTGATGTTGAATCGTTATTCTATTATTTAGATAAACCCGAAATTAATTTTAAAAATGATGAACTTTTTGAAATAGAATTAATATTTAAAAATAAATTAAAATGTTTAATACGACTTGTTGAAATAATTAATCCTAAAATTAAATATAGTAATAATGAAAAAAAGAATGAAAGAATTAAAAATATATAAATTTAAATCTACATTTATATTCAACAAAATATAAAATAGAATATTTTCTATATAAATATTATAATTGTGGATTATATACAAAACGACTACAAAATAATATAGAATATTATGATTTTTATTCAAATAATTTATATCCTCATCATTACGATTTAAAATTATCTATTGAAAGATCAAATGAATACATCATAATCAAATTTCTTTTAGATTTTTTTATATCTAATTATATTACTATATCTATATATACTTAGAAAATTTTGATATATATCAAAATTTTTCTATATAATTAGAAAATTTTACTCAATACTCTTTTTATTAATACTCCAGTTACATTAAATTTCTCCATAGAACAATAATTTTGTGGAATATTTACATTTTCATCTAAAAGTTGTAAATCATAAGCTTTTCTTAGCAGATTATTAAAATTAGTATGAAACTCTTCATTATGTGTATTTGTAGAATACGATTTAGACATTACATGAGCAATTTCATGAAGTAATACATATAATAATATATCAGTTGAATAATAATTTCCCAATTTGTCTTTTAGACAAAGATAAATATTTTGTTTATCTACAGTTTGACTTTCTTTACCGGGATATATTCTTAAACTTGAAAATTTTGGATCTATTATAGATACAATTTGTTTTAAACCTTGAATTACTTGTTTATCATCTTGTATGAAATTTTCTGATGTATCGTATAACATCTTATACGAAACTATACATAAACATACAACTATTACAAGGGAAACTGTACAATCATCAGACATTTATTTTTCAAATAAATGTTTATGATTATTAAAATGGAAGATGATAATATTTTTTATAGTTTATATGTTGGAAATTTATTTGCTGGATCTACTGTACCATATTCTTTTCCAGCAAGTAATGGATCAGCCGGTCAAGTTTTGACTGCAAATAGTAATGGAATATCAACTTGGTCTAGTTCTACTTATCCAATTCAATCAATGACATTTTCATTATCTGGATATACATTACCTGGAACAAGTATTCTTTATACAAATAGTACAGGAAAACAAATATTAATTTCACAAACTATATTATATCAAACTGCTAATGCCCTTATTGCTGGAAATTTAACTCTTATAACACCCCAAAGTGGAAGTGTTGTTATTGCTCAAATAGTTTCATCTATTACTACAGGTTCTAATGTTACATTACCAAGATATCAATGTATGAATATAAATCAAAGTGGTTCTCAATATAATTCAGGATGGTTATATTTATACAATGGAAACAGTTTATCTATTAATTTTAATAGTATTCCGACAGGATTTGTTGGAACTTTAACTATATACTATATTTCAATGACATAATTATTTTTTTTCAGATTAAAAATATTTAACCTGTATATTTTTCAAAATTTTCATTAATAATTTTTAAATTATAAATGGAAACTTCATATCAAACTGAAAATCTTATTACATATCTTCAAACATTAGATAAAGCAGGAGTTATATCAAAAGTAACATCAGATGTTTCTTCAAGTTATTTAAATGGAGTAATTGGTTTAGTTCTAAGTTATTTAAATCTTGATTCATCAAGTTATACATCAGATATTATAACATTTATAGATATTTGTATCGAATTTTATCTGTTACAGATACATAGACAATACTTCAATGTACCAGTTTTTTATTTTGTTAGAAAATATTTTACATTACCTAATACATATGTGGATATTATTTTATCATATTTAATAAATAATAGTATAGTAACTTCAGATTTATCACAGTTGACATTTAGTTATTCAAGTTCATATTATACAACTGTTACTGAAAATATAGGAACATTATCAACTAATGTTGATGTTACTCCTGTTATTTCAGCTTCATTTGTTACCGGTTGGCAATATAATCCAAGTTTTACATTTACTAATCCGAATAATACAGATTTATTCGCTTCATTTGGTTCTAATATTTATGATATACCTCCAAATTCTACTTCAACTATAATAGATAGCGGTTTACCAATTATTGTATCTGAATCTTGTTCTTTATCAGTAACCGCAATTGTTATAAATAGTAGTTCATTAATATATTCATCCAGTATTTTAACTTCACTTAATTCATGAATATATTATAACAATTATTTGTAAACATTATTTTAAATAATGTTTAAATCATTGAAATTTAAAAAAATCGGGTAAGATTATATATAACCATAGTATAATTATTACACTTTTCTAAAATATTTTTAGATTTTTTATTTTTGTAAAATATTATATAATTTTCTATGTTTTTAACATATATATTATATACAAATGGGAGTATACCCTATATTGCTTTTATGATATTTGGGGTATATCCTGGCCTTATATGTATAAATATATATAATATATTATATATATTTATTATAGAAAAAGTAAAGTCTCTCCTTTCTTTTCAGAATTCCTTATAGAGAATTTCTTAGTTTTTAACAGTTTTTATCGGTTGAATTTATAGTTTCCTTGTTGTGAATTACCAAAACGCAGATAAATTGTATAAATTATACGATTGAATTAGATCATATTTTTTATGTTATAATTGTTGTTATTTTTGTTAATAAATTGTATAAATTATACGATATAAACTATTCATATATATTTTATATTTTGTAAATATAAAAATGTTTTTTATTTATGTAGTAAAATGGCTACAGATTCTGCAATATATAGAGATGATAATATTTTTCAATCTTTATATGTAGAAGATTTATTTGTAGGATACCCATTGACTGGAAATCTTTATCATTTTCCTAGAAATGATGGTACCGCTGGACAAGTACTCACTACAGATGGTAATGGACATTTATCTTTTGTAATGGCGGCTGGAGATGTAAATGGTCCAGGATCTAGTACAAATACTGCAATAGCTAGATGGAATGGTACAAGTGGAGCATTACTTGAAAATTCAACATCTACATTATCAAATGCAGGACTTTTAACTACTGCAGGTTTAGTTTTAGGATCTTTGACATATCCAACAGTCGATGGTACAGCAGGTCAAGCTATTACAACTAATGGATCTGGTGTACTTTCGCTGACTACTGTAGTAAGTGGTCCTGGTTCAAGTGTTGATTCTACTGTAGTATTATTCAATGGAACATCTGGTGAAATTATTAAAGATTCTACTGTATCTATCAATGGATCTGGTAATATTACATGTCAAGGGCTTAATACATTAACTTATCCATCTGCTGATGGAACCTATGGTCAAGTTATAACTACTAATGGATCTGCAGTATTATCTTTAAAATCATTACTTACAAATAAAACAACTGGATTAATGAACACTGTTACATCAACAAATATAGGAGTTGGTGATCATATTCAATTCTCAATTGTTCAATTTTCAGGTTTAGGTATTACACTTGATACAACAACATCGTATGTAAATACAACAAATACTGCATCTATTGGTAGATTTACACTTCAAGGAGGTCATACATATTTTCTAGATGCTATGGTTAGTATTGCAGCATTTAGTTCAAGTGCTGGATATATTACTATTAATTGGTATAATTCTGATGCTGGAACAAGTATAAATACAACAACTATACCATCAACTGCAGGTACTACTGGAGTGTTATATGGATGTTCAGCAGTAGGATTTGCACCAAGTTCGAATACAAGAGTTGAAGTAAGACTTACAGCTGTCAATTTACTAACATCTATCAGTAGATCTTTTGCTAAAATTATACAAACGTCATAAGTTTTGAAAATATATTAATCTGGAAACTCTATATTATATTCATTAAACAATTCTTTTATTTGATAAAAATTTCTAGGATGCTCTCTATATTCATTTTCTATTTCTCTTTCAGTTATACCCATATTTCTTTTAAATTCATTAAATGCTACTTCACCTTTTCTAGATAGTATTATATCTAGAAAATAATGTAAAGCAGGTCTATTAACTTTAATACGATGTTCTCTTTTCTGTTGTAATGCTTCACGTACTCCTAGCGTCGTATACGGTACTCCTAGCGTCGTATACGGTACTCCTAGCGTCGTATACGGTACTTGTTGCATATTATTTGGATTTGTTATATTTACAACTATATCTTTATCGTCTGATAATAGTTTCATCAAAACTATAAAATCTTTATCTGTAATTTGTACATTTTGTGGTATATATGTTTGTTTTATTTCAACAGTTTGATCTCCATTTGGAAGTTCCATAATTATCTCACTATAAAATTTACCTATATATTTATACCATCCAATTAATTTTTTTAAATCGGATGTGGGTCCATTAAGTATTGTTTCATACCCTGATATTTTATTTTTATATATTTCTTCTGGATCTATATTTGTCATATGTTTAATTTCTGGTTCATGTTCATGAACATTATCTCTAAGATATGCAAATATTTCTTTTCGAGTTAATTCATTTAGATCCTTTTCATTATATCCTAAATTGAGTAAAATTTGATAAACATATTTAAAATTATTATCTATTTTTAAATTATTTAAAGTATCATAAATATATAAAAATCTTGGATTATCCCAAGGTGTAGTATTATTATAAGGATTTACAAATGGTAATTTATCAAGTACTTTACTTTCATAATATTTTAAATAATCATTTATAGTTAAACATGTAACTTTAGAAAATCCTTTATCATCAATTGTAATTATATTTCTTGTTGGAATATCATTGAGATCTTCTTCGTAATAAGATTTTGTATTTTGACATGCATCATTTCCGAAAGTAGCATTTCTGTATAATATATCATACTGTTTTGCAAGTCTGTTACAAATCTTATTGTAATCTAAATTTTTAATATCTATACCAGCTTTTTCTGCAATTTTCTTAACAAATTTATAATTGCTGGGATCTCTTGGATTACATTTACTATACCATCCAGGTCTATTTCTTTGTGAATGAAAAGGTATTGTTTTTCCTATTTTTCTAGGTCCATAAGATGTATATATATCATACTTTCCATTGTCTAATAAATATAATGTGTCAGATGAAAATGAACTTGATAAATATTTATCAAATTTCATATTAAGTATTTTTTGTAAATTCAAAGGTCTGTTTTGAATTTTAACAGGTGATCTTTCATTAAGATTATTTAAATTTATAGAATCATGTAACTTGTCAATTGTGATATTACTATATGTTATATCATTATATTTAGACATAATAGATTTTAAATAATTTACTCCTGCTTGTAATCGTTTAGCAGCCAATTGAAATTTACCTACCAATGATAATATATAATATCTGTTATTTTTATTATTTTCTGAAAAATAACTTCTATTTAAAATTAATTTCATACTATCAATTAAATCCATACATTCTAGAACATTATAATATAATTCTAAAAGAAGTTCATAAATTTTTTTAATTTTATTAAAAATTTCATTTGGTATTTCTAATATTGGAGTCGCTGTAATGGTATTAAAATCTTTAAAAACTTTATAATTTAAATAACTCATAATATCTCTCAATTTACTTATTTTTATATCAAGTAATTTTGAATCTTCATTCATTTTTAAATAAAATTTAGTTATTTTATTAATTGTATCTTAAATATTTATGAATTAATGGCTAACTACAAAGTTGAATATATAATCGATTACAAAGTCGAAAATAAAAAAAAGTTTTTCTTGATAAAATGGTTAAATTTTGATGATAGTTATAATAGTTGGGAACTAAGAAGTAATTTAAGATCATTAGATCATTATGATTTCAACTTTCATTACAAAAATAAAAATGATAACATTTATAAGAAAAAACATCGTAGAAAGTTAGATGGAATGTCTGCGTATAAAATTAAAAAAAAATATAAATGTTCTCACTGTTTAAAATCGTTTTGTAAAAAATATATATTAACTGATCATATTAAACAACACTGTTCAGAAGATTTTACACAAAGAAATATTCAATGTGAAACATTTGATTGTGATATCTGTGATTCAAAATATATAACAAAAAAATCTTTATTCATACATAAAAAAAGTCATTAAAAATTTATAATTTTCTTTATTTGAATTTAATTATTAGTATATATGGAGACAAAAAAGTGCTTTGTATGTAAATTTTGTAATGATATTTTTGATACATTTATTGAAAAAAAAATACATTTGAAAAGTAGAAAATGTTTGTTATATTGTATATGTTGTAGTTGTAATAAACCATATAATTCATACGAATCTATAAAAGCACATATTAATCGTAAACATAAAACATTACGAGAGTATAAAGTTTTATCTATTGACTCTTTGAAAAATATTCATGAAATTAAATATAACATCAAAGAATGTATAAAAGTAGACAATATAAGACAAAAACGTCTTAAAAAATTTGAAAAATGGTTAAATGAAAAATATGAAGAAAATAAAAAACTTGAACAATCTGAGAAATCTCTTATTTTTGTTAAACCATTTTCAATTTTACCTATAGTAGAACAAGGTTGTTCCAGCTTTGCTGTAGACAACTTCGTTGGATCTCTGTCGACAACTTCGTTGGATCCAGCTTCGCTGATGACAACTTCGTTGGATCCAGCTTTGCTGATGACAACTTCGTTGGAACCAGCTTCGCTGTCGACAACTTCGTTGGATCCGACAACTTCGTTGGGACCTGATAAGCTGAAACCATGTATACCGTGTACAAACATACAAATTCAATCACAACTTCTTGTAAAATTATGTAATATAACAAATAGACCATTAGAAATTACAGATAACCAAATAATTTCAAAACGTATGTGTATAATTGAATTATTAACTTATCAATTGAATGAAATACTAGTTGATAAACTTAAAAATATTGATCCAAGTCATATTTTTTCCAATATTGATTCTATTATAAGTTCTATTATTGTTAAGAATTTAAATTTGGTTGAACAATTTTCTTAAAAAATTTAATTGCATAATTCAACCATTAAAAGTTATAAAGATAAAATATAGTAAATGGCACGTATATTCAATAATCAAGAAGCTTGTAGCTCTTCTTCTTATATTAGCAATGATGCTAAGTTTTCTAATGTTACTGTACTTAACAGTTTAAAAATACCTATAGTTACAGATACTTTACCTTCAGGACAAGATGGATTGTTAGTTTTCAATGAAAGAACTTCATGTCTAATGATAAAATGTAAAAATATGTGGAAAAGTTTACCTATGAAATGTGTATCTTTAAATACTAATACAACAGGTCCAAAATTAACAGTTGATAAAAATGATTTAATTGTTGAATATGAAACTGTTGAAGATGAACATCTTATTGAACAAATAGAAAATTTTATTTCAGATAGTAAAATAAAAGGGTTAAAAAAGATAAAAATATTATTTCCTAAAAGTAAAGAAAAAATACATAAAGTACGTATGGATATGTTAACAATGAATTTTGATAAAAAGTTAAAAGTTCATAATAACTTTTGGTGTGAAATAGATCTTTGATCTATTTCACGAAAATGTTAAATAGATCTTTGATCTATTTCACGAAAATGTTAAATAGATCTTTGATCTATTTCACGAAAATGTTAAATAGATCTTTGATCTATTTCACGAAAATGTTAAATAGATCTTTGATCTATTTCACGAAAATGTTAAATAGATCTTTGATCTATTTCACGAAAATGTTAAATAGATCTTTGATCTATTTCACGAAAATGTTAAATAGATCTTTGATCTATTTCACGAAAATGTTAAATAGATCTTTGATCTATAAAATACATTTATTCATTTATAAATGGATATGTATGTACATTTTCTTTAGCATATGATAGTATTTCACTTTCGGCTAGTTGTCTTAAGTCTTGTTCGTTATATCCCAATTCTACTAGTATTTTTATTACTTCTTCATAATTTTGTCCTTCTCTTAAAGTTTTTATTTTATCATACATTTGTTTGAATGTATAATCACTCCAAGTAATACGAGTAAATGCACTTTTACCAATTTCATAAGATTTCATAAATTCGTATAGTGTGTAACAGTAGACGACTCCATTTTCTTTTACAAAAATCAAATTTTGTGTTGGACTGTTTTCTGTAGGTTGCATATCACTATAGGTTCTATCATTAGTACATTTTGAATTTCCAAGAGTAGCATTTCTAAATAATAGTTCGTATTGATGTTCAAGTCTTTGACATATTTTATCAAAATCTAAAGAGTTAATATTTATACCTGCTTTAGTTGCTATATCTTGTATAAACTGTAGATCTTTTATATTCCTGTTTTTAGTTTTACATTTTAATCTCCATTCTGGATCCGGGCTTTGTAAATCGAACGGTTTAGTATCACCTATACCTTCTTGTCTAGTTAATATTTTGGTTTCAAAAGGATCTGGAGGAGGTATTAAATCTGGAAATAGTTCTATATAAAAATCATTATAATATAATGAAGGTATAGATATATTATTATAAAAATACAGATTTACATCTCCTAAATTTGGGAAAATAACTATTGGTTGATTATTCATTTGTATGTTTGGATCATAGTTATCTGGATTAAAATTTAACATGGAATTAATTTCGTATATTGTTAATTTTGGATTATGTGTTGAATTATATTTTTCTAATGATTGTATTATATATTGTGTTCCAAGAAAATATATTTTATGATGATTTGAATCAGTGTCATCAGGTGTATCATAATTATTTTGTGTAAAATTCAGATAATGCATTGCGTCAATAAGTTTATCTCGCAATTCATTTTGAATATTGTCAGATGATCCTTCATAAAATGGTACTCTAGATAAAATCTCGGATAATTCATTGTATAATTTTTGAATATATGTTAAATAGTGATATAATAATTTTATTTTTTCATAAATATAAAAAATCCAGTCAATTTTATCAGTAGCTGGTCCATTAACTTTAGTTCTTATTTTATTAATTATTTCATTATTTATAGTTGTTACAACATCATATATTTGATCTATTTTCATTGCACGTTTAGTAATAAATTCTGTGTAACTCATTTTTTTAACTTAATAAAATTTATGTACCAAATGTATACCAAAATCTCATAGTAGAAGGTTGTCTACTGAGTTTTATAATTTGCATATCTGGTCCTTTACTTGATAATGAATCATATAAAGTTTGATTAGTTTGATAAAATCTTTCTAATCTAATATTTGTATTACGTTCCAGAAAAAATGTTTTAACTTCATTTATTAAATACATAATAACTCTCTGATACATTTTATCTAAAGGTTCACGTCTTTCATCTAATACTCTTAATAGAACACGACGTATACTATTATCATCAACTATTATCGGTTTATCAAAATTATGATTTAAATAATCTGATACTTGTTTTTTTATATACTGTATAGTTTGATTTGAAAAATAATTTTCTGGAATATATGTTGAAATCAAATAACTCATTTGTTATCTTGAAAAATAATTATCTTTAATCTTGTAACAAATATTTTCAATGATAAAAATGACAGATCCAATTAATATAAATATTAATCCATTTAGTTGGATTAATCAAGGGTGGCAAAAATTTAAAGAAAGAATTCTACCATGGAATATACCAGATTGGGTCCAAACTGCAAGATCTGTACCTACATTAAATGATGCAATGACATCATGTATAAAAGGTGAAGGTATGTATCCAATTGCAAATATTTTAGGATATATTAAACATTATGGTGGTCTTAGTAATATTGATAGAGCATATTTATTGAGATTATCTATAACATGTTGTATTCTTTTTTTGTGGTGGTTTATATATAAATCACAACCCATAGATAATTATTTTAAACAAGTATATGATGATATATTTGATATTCTTGAAACACAAGCTAACTTGTTTGAAAGACCAATAACATTATATATCAAAGAAATACAGGAAATGGTTACAGAAGTTAAAGGTATGTGTATGTCAATAATTACGGAATCTGAATATATATTAGATAAACATCCATTATTAAAAATCTTTATTGAAAATAAAATAAATGATACGAGTTATTTAGATACAATAAGTTTAATTGGAACATATAGTACAACTAAATTTACTTACATTAAAGAATTTATCGAAAGATATAAAAATGATGAAGATGATCCAATATATCATATTGTGCCATTATATCAAATGTTAGAAATATTTATCAGATATGATCTTATAAACGGATTATTAACTTTATACGAAACATATAAAGAAGATCCGTTAACACCCTATTTAAGTACACTTAATTTTTCAAAATTAAAAGTAGGTAGTAATACGGTACCAGTTTTATGTTATATTATGAGATATAATAAAAAATATATAATAAATCATTTTTTATCTAAAAAACATAAGTTTAGATTTGATATTATGTTAAATACTTTAGATGAGCGTAATGAAACACCTTTACATTCATGTATAAGTAATTGGCGTGACATAACTGTTGATGATATATCAAAAAGAATAAGTTCAAATATTGCTTTCATTTTAGAGTTAGCAAGAAAAGAAAAATTAGCAGGATATGCAAGAAGATTAGAAAGCGGATCTAGAAATGTTATATTTCTACTAGCACTTTGTAGATTTGAACTTAAACTTGGAGGAGAAAAAGTTGACGTATTAAGATTACCACGATTAAGTACAAAAGATTATGAAATAATACTTAAAAATTTTAAGTTTACTACAAATCCTAATTCATCTGAAGTAGAAAATATTTATATTGAAGAAAAAATTGGATCTTCACCAACATTAGGTTTAGAAAATTCTACAACATTATTTGAGTATATTTGTAGTATGGTTCCAGATAACTTTAATATATTTTATGCTCTATGTAATCAAATAGATATAGCTACTTGGGATAAATTATATATTAAAAATGTATTAAAGAAAAATATGATTGATAGCAATCCAGTTTTAAGAAAACTATGTTACAATAAAGATGATAATGATAGATCACAAAATAAAAATAAAAATAAAAATAAAAATAAAAATAATTAAGATATAAATTCAAAATAAAAATTTACTTAAAATATATACTTAAATCAAAATAAAATGACTTTAGAAGTTAATGATTTCATTTTTCCACAAGTTTATAATGATATTTCATATATGCCATTTACATTCAATGAACATAAAAAACAAAATATTACTCAAATAAATAATAATATTTCTGTCGAATTATATGATGAACAAAAGATAGTTCTCGATGAAATATTTACAAAATTAAATACAAAAGGTCCTAGTATCTTTTTAAATTTATATACTGGATTTGGTAAAACATTAACTACAATATATTTTATTGCAGCTACTAATAAAAGTGCAATAGTAATAGTACCTACAAAACTTATCAAAAATCAATGGATAAATGAAATAAAAAAGTTTAGTAAACTAAATATTAAAATTTTTTGTCCTATCAGTCTTAGAAATATGTTAAATAAAAATACAAATATAAAAGCAGATATAGTTGTTGTTGATGAATGTCATATGATATCAAAACTAATATATACAGATTTATTACTTCGATTAAAATATGATATTTTAATAGGTTTAAGTGCAACTCCTAGAAATGATGAATTATACAGATTATTTTTTTATTCAAAGATTATTCGTTTTCAAAAGAAACAAATTAAAGTATATTATATACGATTAAAATTTAAACCTGAAGTTACATATAAATGGCAAAATGCAGGATATTATAATGGTCAATGGATACCAGGACAATATGTACTTGACTATTTTGCTGTTCTTAAAAGTTTAACTGACAATGAAGAACGTTTGAATTATATATCTAAAATAATTATAGAAATTGTAAAATTACTTAAAGAGAAGGCCGTTATCATAGTGAAAAATGTTAAAACTGTTAAACAATTAGCATTGAAACTAAATAAATTTAAAGTTAGTACTCTTTATGGTAAAATAACAAACCTAGACTATATAGATAGTGATATACTGATAGGAACTGATAAAAAAATAGGTGTAGGATTTGACATAGATAAAAGCTTTAAAATTTTATTCATTTGTGATAATATTTTAAATGTATCTCAAGAAGAAGGTAGAATTAGACTTTCAGATTTTACACTTATTGATTTTATAGATGATCATTCAGCATTTGAATATCACTGGTCGGAGCGTAGAAAATGGTATACTGAAAGAGGATCTGTAATTAAAGAATTAATTTTATAGAGATATAAATATTACTACCCTTTATTGATTTTAATAATTTTAAAAATTATTAACTATAATAATAAATGGTGTTTTTTCTTTTTATGATCGAATAGAAGATCCCAACGAAGTTGTCATCAGCACAGCTGGATCCAACGAAGTTGTCATCAGCAAAGCTGTATCCATTTTTGGAATTTAATTAGGATACAGTATTTGTGTAGTTATATTAATAATAAATTAAAACAAAAATGAATAACCAAACTAATGAATCTATTTTAATAAATTTATTAAAACAAAAATATAAAGATAATATAGAAATTATTCCTACTATTGGAGTAATAGGTGCATTAGATATTCTTACAGCAATATATAAAAGAAGATGGATAATTCCAATTCCAACATACCTTCCAATGATAAAATTAATAGCTAGATTTGGGGCATATGATCTTGTTGAAAATGATTTAGAAATCATCAAAAATAAAATACAAGAAGAAAGATTTTGTTGTTGTTATATACTTTATCCAAATCCATATATCATAAACGAAGATAAATTAACAAAATTTGATAATATAAGATATTTGATTAAATCATTTACAAATTGTATCTTTATTATAGATGAACAATTTAATGATAATTGTTCAAATTTAATCGATTTACTCTCTTTAGATGTTTATATTGTAAAATCAATTACAAAAGAATTGGGATATATTATTACAAATGTACCAGATAGAATAGATCCATTTTATTGTCTTAAACCATCAAATAGAAATATAATTGATGCAATTGAACAATTGAAAATTTATATTTTTCAATAGAATTATACAATAGTCTTAGACCATTTACTTTTATGTATAGTTCGGAAATTTCATTTAGTTTAGATTCTATTGATAGTATACCTAGATAATTTTCTAATAGTAGTGGAACCGGCTTTGCCTCTGACAACTTCGTTGGAACCGGCTTTGCCTCTGACAACTCTGTTGGAACCGGCTTTGCCGCTGACAACTTCGTTGGAACCGGCTTTGCCTCTGACAACTCTGTTGGAACATCTACAAATTTTTCATGTTACAATTTTATGTATAGTTGGGGAAGTTCATTTAGTTTAGATTCTATTGATAGTATACCTAGATCATTTTCTAATAGATCTAGTAGTGAACAATCTGTATATACAGATTGTCCATGTTACAGATGTTACAGTTATACTTGTTGTGAATGTAATTATGAAACATATTTAGAAGAATGTTTTCAGAAATTTCTAGATGAAGAATTTATCGAAGAATGTTCTGATATCGAGAATAAACTTACAAAAACAACTAAAATCAAATACAAATCGGTAAGAAAATTTTCTGAAAAACACAAAAGTACAATTGAGAATGTTGAAAAACTCAAACTCAATCAACAAAAGATTGATTCTATCAAAACTAAAATTAAAAATACGAAAAAACATAAAGAAAAACTCAAAAGTAAAGAATTATCTTATAATATTGTTTAACTTTATGAAAATAAAGTTAAACAATATTAACTTTATGAAAATAGTGAACACATTTACTAAATATTTATTACTTTTACACTATTATCAATATGAATGATATTAATCAACTCATCAAATGTATAATTATATAAATTTTGTAAAAACTAATATTGTATTTTCATTTTGTGATACAATACTTATATTATATAAAAATCCAAGAAAATTATAATCGTTTACATCTATCGTTATACTATTTAGAAATAATAGTATCTGTTTACATTCTGTAGATGTTAATATCAAATCAATATTTAATAAAGTATCATACAATTCACTCATAAAATAATATTTATCTGTAATAAAATTTTCAGTATTTTCATCACTATTTTTACATTTAATATTTAAAACTTTATAAGTATTATATAATTCTTCAAAATCTATATCATCAAATGAATTTAATAAAAGACTATCGAATTCTCCATAATCACTCATCATGCTTTCATAATCATGCTTTCCTATAAAAAATCTTTCTATATTATATTTATATAATTTATAATTTTTATAAAATATATTTTGAAGGTCATTATCTAGTTTAAAATTTTCATATTTGTTTAGATTTATATCTGGACATCCATAAATTTTACATGATAAACTAAAATCTTTGTTAAATTTTATCATTGGATATGCTTGAATACTTAATGTTATTAAATATATCAATATATTTTTCCCAGTATAATAATCTTTATCAACAATATCATTTATCCACAATGGTGAATTATTATATTTTAAACCATTAGATATTATAGTTTTACTACACAAAGTTTGTAAACTGAATACCTTATTTAGTATATTTTTTAAGTTTTCTAGCATACCTTTTGTAAACATTATAAGATTATCACTATGATTAAAACGCAAATCAAAAATATAACTATATCCTTCCATTTATATTTATATATATTTATATATATTTATATATTTCTAAAATATATATTTCTAAAATATATATTTATAATTTATATATTTATATTTCTAAAATATATATTTATATATTTATATATTTCTAAAATATATATTTATAATTTTATATATTTATATATTTATATATTTTATAATTTTATATATTTATATATTTATATATTTTATATATTTATATATTTCTAAAATATATATTTATAATTTTATATATTTCTAAAATATATATTTATAATTTTATATATTTCTAAAATATATATTTATATATTTATATATTTATAA
>Ga0209208_10000168_pt1 | contig 73556 bp, 68 predicted proteins | sample S1TSphfallax_3_FD_187694 | JGI IMG/M metagenome (GOLD analysis project Ga0209208, IMG submission 187694) | Host-associated microbial communities from peat moss isolated from Minnesota, USA - S1T2_Fd - Sphagnum fallax MG (SPAdes) (version 2) | ecosystem: Host-associated > Plants > Peat moss >... | reverse complement strand
CAGTACCCACATGGTACACGAGCGGCCGCCCCGCGTGGGCGGCCCGCCCCTGCTGCGGATCAATGCCTCGCGGAATACGCCTCGCAAATCTCATGTAGGACTTCCGGGAGGCGGCCGTAATCCCGCGCCTTGTCCAGAAAATGCGTGGCCCCGAGCGCAATGGCAGCGTTTTTGTATTCGGGCAGATCATAGTTCGTCAGCACGATGATCTGTGGCTTGAGCTGGGTCGTGGCCAATGCCCGCATCACACCGAAGCCGGTGCCCTGCTTTAGGTGGAGGTCCAAGATGATGACGTCCACCGAATCGCGCCTGACCGCGGCGAGCGCCCCCGCCTCGGTGTCGGCCGTGCCGATGAGTTCGACTTCTGGGATCTGGCGGATTGCCTCAGTCAGTCTTTCGGTCAGCACTTTGGAGTCTTCGACCAACAAGACTCGCAGGCCCTGTGCCATCACCATGGCACCCACGAGTGCGTTCGTATGCATGAGCATCTAACCAAAAAAGCTCGCTGGCAGCGGCCGCAACCGCAGATGCAGGAAGCGTTGAGTGGGGAGTGTTTCACTGTTCATCGATCGCTTACTGGATCAGTCCATTACGCAGCGCATAGGATGTAATGTCGGCGTTGGCACTGAAGCTCATCTTCTCGAGGATCCGGCTCCGATAAGTGCTCACCGTCTTGACGCTCAGGCTGAGTTCATTCGCAATATCCGACACGCCACGCCCCGCGGCCAGCTTGCAAAATATCTGAAACTCCCGGGTCGACAATCGGGCGTGCAGCGGCTTGTCCGGGTCGCCGTCGAGATCGGCCACCAAGATTTCAGCGAGTGCAGCGCTGACATAGCGCCGGCCCGACAATACCGTACGGACCGCCTTCATGAGTTCCTCGGGCGCGCTATCCTTTGACAAATAACCGCTCGCTCCGGCACGCAACACGTTGACGGCGTATTGCTGTTCCGGCAACCCGCTCATCACCAAGACCCGAACGTTCGGGTGACCCGTCTGGATATGCCGCAAAATGTCGAGACCGCTCCGGTCCGGCATGTGGATATCCAGCAACACCAGGTCCCATTCCTCCTTGCGCAAAAGATCGAGGGTCTCATTGCCGCTGGCGGCCTCGCCGACGGCATTGATGCTCATATCAGCTTCCAGGAATTGCTTGAAACCTGCCCGAACAACCGCGTGATCGTCGGCAATCAATACTCGTGACACTTAATCTCTCCCGTGACCAGCTCTCAGCTACTAGCGCACTCTTGGCTCTGCGAATATCCATTCAGTTTGTTATAAAGCGTCTTCAGGCTGCAACCCAAGGCATCGGCCGCACGCCGCTTGTTGCCCTTGAAGTAATCGAGCGTCGCCTCGATCAAGGATCGTTCCATATCATAGATCTTGGATCCCACGCGAATCTCCAAGCGTTCGCGGCCTGCGGCAGGTTCGCCGCCGCTGCGCTGCGAATCCCGGATCAGCGGCGCGACTTCCAAAGTGGCATCCGCGAGTATGAAGGCGCGCTCGATACAGTTCTTCAGCTCGCGCACATTCCCCGGCCAGGAATGCTGCTTGAGCGTCATGCGGGCGAGGGCTGAGAGGCGTTTTTGCGTCCGGCTCTGCGCATTGAGCTCGGCGAGGAAATGTTCGGCCAGCAATTCAACGTCCGAAGACCGGCTTCTCAGGGGCGGCAGATCGATGGGAAATACGGCGAGTCGGTACAGCAAATCCTCCCGAAGTTGACCGTCCCGGACCGCCTGCAAGGGGCAGCGGTTGGTCGAGGCGATCACACGAACATCGGACAGAAATTCCACGCTGGCGCCGACCCGGTAGAACTTCCGGGTCTCGAGCACCCGCAGCAGGCGCGTCTGCATATCGAGCGGCATTTCGGTCACTTCGTCGAGCAGCAAAGTTCCGCCTTGTGCCCGCTCGAAGACCCCCGCATGGCTCCGCATGGCGCCGGTGAAGCTGCCTTTTTCGTAGCCGAACAGCTCCGCCTCGATCAAACCGGCGGGGATGGCGCCGCAATTGATGGCGATGAAGGGACCGCCGCGGCGACCGCTGGAGTCATGAATGGACTTCGCCGCGAGCTCCTTGCCGGAACCACTCTCGCCGGTGAGCAGCACACTCGCCTCAGTGGGCGCCACCCGCTCGATGAGCCTGAAAACTTCCAGCATGGCCTCGGACTCGCCGAGCAGCGGGCTGGGTGCTACCAAGGGTGCGCTCGCATCCGAAACACTGCTTCTCGCCATATTCATCACTCGCTCCTCCTGACGCACCCCGTGTAATGATTACACTGAACGCCGGTACAATTTGTAACCTGCGCCGCCGGCGGTGACCAGAGGGCGGGGCTGAACCTCGGCTCAGATTTTGCGTTGTTTGCCGTCAGTGTTTGTCCGACAGCTACTGTGGCGGGTCCCCACGGCCCGCTTCGCCGCCGCAGCGCCAGCACTCGGTGAACTGTGGCTCCAACTGTTCGCCGCATCCCGGGCAAATCCATGGATTGCCGGTGGGAGCCATCGCGGCACGCGCCAGCACGCTCAAGGCGTAGCGTTCGTCCGCGTCATCGACATAAAGTTGGGGCCAGGTTTCCATCATGGGCAGATCGCCCATCGCGCCGGCCAGATATTGATTGCGCAGTTCGCAGTGGATGCCGGCCGTGATGAGCACGTTGCGGGCATGCGCCACCTGTAACAATGTCGACGCTCGATAAACTCGCTTCAGAAACGCAGCTCACTCAAGAATTTGCCGACATCGGCGCCGCTCTCCAACGCTTCGACCAGGGCCGAGCCCACGACCACACCATCCACGTGTGCGGCGAACCGAGCCACCTGCTCTTTCGATCGAATGCCGAACCCGGCGCACACCGGGATGGTCGCACAACGTTTGACCCGATCCATGTACTCCAGCACTTCGTCGGGCACGCTCAACGACTTGCCGGTGGTTCCCGTCATCGTCACCGCATAGACGAACCCCTGGGCAGCCTTGCACAGCATTCCCAAACGATCCGGCGGCGTCACGGGTGTGACCATCTGCACCATCGCGAGCCCATGAGGCTCGAGCGCGGATTTGAAATCATCGCTCTCCTCGAACGGCAGGTCCGGCACGATGAATCCGGCCACACCGGCGGCAGCCGCATCGCGCGCCAGGGTGCCAAAACCATACTGCAGCAACGGGTTCAGGTAGCTCATCAAAAGCGTAGGGGAGGACCGCGGCTGCGGCATGGCGGCGAGTTGCTCGATGATCCACGGCAATGTGACACCATCGCCAAGCGCTTGGAAACTGGCCCGCTGGATGGTGGTGCCGTCGGCCATGGGATCGCTGAAGGGAACGCCGATCTCCACCACGTCACAGGCACTCCCCACTGCGGCGACATCCTCTTGGAAGCGTGCGCAGCTCGGATACCCGGCGGTGAGAAACCCGATCAATGCGGGTCGACCCGCTGCTCGTGCGGCGTAGATCGCCGCGGAAATGGTTTCGCCCCGTGTCATGCGTGGTGCCTGCCCTTCAGTACGGTTCGCTGCAAAATCGGCATATCCTTGTCGCCGCGACCCGAGCAGCCGATCAAGATTCGCGCGCCGGGATGGGAGAGCGCGTAGCGGCGCGCTCCGAACACCGCGTGAGCGGTCTCGATCGCAGGCAGTATTCCCTCATACTGCGCGCACTCGGTGAGCGCCTCCAATGCCTCCTCATCAGTGGCGGACTCATAGCCCACCCGGCCGCTCTTGAAGAGATAGGCATGCTCGGGACCGACACCCGAATAATCGAGGCCGGCGGAGACGGAATGAGTCTCCCGCACCTGGCCGAAGGCATCCTGCAGAATGAGCGTGTAGCTGCCTTGGAGCACACCCGGAGTGCCGAAGGTCAGCGAGGCCGCGTTGTCGCCGAGACCCGCGCCACGGCCGCCCGCCTCGATCCCGAGGAGTCGCACGCCCTCGTCGCCCAAAAACGGATGAAACAGACCAATCGCATTCGATCCACCGCCGACGCAGGCAATCGCCACGTCCGGCAGCGCACCGGCGAGTTCCAGCATTTGCGCGCGCGCTTCCCGGCCGATTACCGCTTGCAGCTCCCGCACCAGGTACGGATAGGGATGCGGACCGACCGCGGAACCCAGCGAGTAGTAAGTGCCGTCCGGATCGGACACCCAGTCCCGCAGCGCCTCATCGATCGCCGCACGCAGCGTCTGGTCGCCGCTGGTGACCGGCACCACCTTCGCTCCCATCAGTTGCATTCGTCCGACATTCGGCGACTGACGCTCCACGTCCACCGCACCCATGTACACCGTACAGGGCATCCCTAAGCGCGCGGCGGCGGCGGCGCTGGCAACACCATGCTGACCGGCGCCGGTTTCAGCGATGATGCGCTTCGCCCCAAGCCGCCTGGCGAGCAGCGTCTGCCCCACGGCGTTGTTGATCTTATGTGCGCCGGTGTGCGCCAAATCCTCCCGTTTTAGCCAGACTTCGGCGCCCCAACGCTTGCTCAAGGTTGCCGCGAACGACAGCGCGGTCGGCCTACCCACCCAGGTTTTGAGCTCGTGCAAGAACTCCGCTTGGAACGCCGCGCTGGACAGGTAGCGGTCAACACCGGCCTGCAGCCGGTCCAGCGCCGGTACCAAGGTTTCAGGGACATAGCGGCCGCCGAAGGCGCCGTAGCGTCCTTTCGCGTCGGGGTACGCACCCGCGGATGCGGCGTCCGCGCGCAGCTGTGAGTTCATGAACCGTTCTCCCATTGAGTCGCGGCCGCACGGGCGGCGCGCACGAATTCGACGATCTTCTCAGGGTCCTTGACCCCGGGGACCTCCTCGACGCCGCTGCTCACGTCCACACCGAACGGCCGCACCGCACGGATGGCCTCGGCAACGTTCTGAGCCGACAACCCGCCGGCAAGAATGAGCTCGGTCTGCTCCGCAAGCTCGGCTGCCCGACCCCAATCCGCCAATTCACCAATGCCGCTCGACGGCCCCTCGAAGAGCATCCGGGCCGGCAGGGGATTCGGTGTCTTGCGGCCGAAGCGAACCACCGGCAGGACCTTGATATGCGCAGGAATCTTCAGTTCGCGAAGGTCTTCAACATCGGTCTGGAAATAGTCCGGCTTCAAGATCCGGCAAATCTCGTCCACCTTCATCTGCAGCGGGTGCTGAGCCACGGCAATGCGCAAGATGCCGGGGGGAGCAAGCGCCGCCAGCTGCGCCGCCTGGCCCGGCGTCACCTGGCGAGGACTCGGTGCAAAAACGAAGCCGATGGCATCCACCCGGGCCTCGGCAGCCGCCGCGATGGCATCGGCACTGGTCATACCGCAGATCTTGATCCACATGGCGCCGAGTGTAGCCATTTAAGCAGGGGTCGTGCGCGCAGAGGCGAGGATTTCAGCGAGCAGCACAGCCGGATCGTCGCAGCTCATCAGCGCGGTGCCGATCAGCGCCAGCCGATAGCCCAGTTCCCGCATCGCCCGCGCATCGACCCCGCTCGCGACCCCGCTCTCGGCAACGCAGGGCAGATGCCGTGGCAGCAGCGGGGCCAGGTCGGTGAAACGGCGTTGCACCACGTTCAAGGTCTGCAGGTCACGGCTGTTGATGCCAACCAGAATCGGCGCAGGCTGAGGCCGGCGGACGCTCAGCAACTCCTGCGCCACCTCGAGGTCCGCGGCATCGAAGGCTTCCAGCAAGACGAACAGACCTTGCACCGCGGCCTGATCCAGCAAATCGGCGAGCTGCGTACGGCCGAGCATGCGCAGGATGACCAGCACCCCACCCGCGCCCGCGGCACGTGCTTCGAGCACTTGATAGGGATCGACCAAAAAATCTTTGCGCATGGCGGGGACGCCGAAGGCTCCAAGCACCACCGCCGCCTCGCGCAAATGCACAAGCGATCCGTCGAAACGCGAGGGCTCGGTCAGCACTGAAACGGCGACGGCACCGCCCCTGGCATAGGCGGCGACCCGCGCCCTGAAGTCATCGGTGTGCTCGCCCAACTGCCCGGCCGCCGGCGAGCGCAGCTTCAACTCGGCGATGACGTCGAAGCCTCCGGAAGAGAGCCGCAGCGGGGGTGCCGGCGCAGTGGCCGCCGCCCGGCGTTCGAGGTCGGCAAACGACTCCAGGCGCTGCGCTTCGACCACGCGTGCGGCGCTCGATCGTGCCATCTCATCCAAGAAGCGGCTCATGGTGCTACAACGCCGGCCGCTGTCCCCAAGGCGACCGCCGCCGCAAAATGTTCCAAGTCGCCGAGCCAGCGCAGCGCAGCGCCGCCATCGAGGACCCGGGCGGCTCGTGCGATTCCATCGGCGACCGAATCGGCACGGCCTGCAATGTGAAGCGCCAGCCCTGCCTGCAAGAGGAGTGCAGAACGATGCGGGCCCCGATCGCGCCCGGCAAAAACGTCCCGGAGCGCCGCGACATTGACGGCGGCATCGCCGCCCTTGAGGTCACTTGCCGTGCAGCGCTCCAAGCCCAGGTCGCGGGGATCGATGTCATGGCGGCGTACGACCCCCGGGGTCACGTCAAAGGCGATGAATGGTCCCACTGGAGTTGCCTCATCCCAGCCGCCGGCACCATGCACCACCCAGGCATGGCCGAGATTGGTTCCCGCAAGCGAGCCCGCGATCAGTTCGGCTGCCGCGGCATCGAAGGCGCCGATCAGATGATAGCGCGGAGCGCCCGGGTTCGTGAGCGGACCCAAGAGATTGAATACGGTGCGCACACCGAGTGCGGCCCGCACCGGCGCAACCGATTTCATCGCCGGGTGGAAATAGGGCGCAAATAAAAAAGTGAAGCCGGTGGCGTTGAAGCATTCTGCCGCCTGTGTCTCATCCAGCGGCAGCTTGAAGCCCAGCTGCTCGATCAAATCAGCACTGCCGCTGCGACTGGAAATCGAGCGATTGCCGTGCTTCATCACCGGCAGCCCGCACGCCGCCGTCAATAGCGCCGCGCCGGTGGACAAATTGAAGCTGTGAGATCCATCCCCGCCGGTGCCGACGATGTCGATTGCGTCGGACCCTGGAGGCAGCGCGGGCTTGCGGGCGAGCTGGCGCATCGCTCCCGCGAAACCGCGCACCTCGGCCGCCGTTACGCCCTTGGCACGCAATGCCGCGAGCAAGGCACCGGCCAACGCCTGCGAACAATCGGGCAGGACGAGCTGGCCGAGCAGCGCCGCGGCCTCCGCTTCGGACAGATCGCGTCCCTGCAGCAATTCCTCCAGCATGCGGTGCGCGGGGTTCATGCCAAAAAATTGCCCATCAGGATCGGCCCCTCCGGCGTGAGCACGCTCTCGGGGTGAAACTGCACCCCCTCGATGGGCAGTGATTTGTGCCGCACACCCATGATTTCGCCTTCCTGGGTTCGGGCCGTGACTTCGAGCACATCGGGCAGCGATTCGGGTTCGGCGATCAGGGAATGATAGCGACCGGCTTCGAAATGCTGGGGCAATCCACGAAAAACCCCCTGCCCATCGTGCACGATCGGCGAGGTCTTGCCATGCATCAATCGCCCCGCGCGCACCACCTTGCCACCGAACGCCTCGACCAAGGACTGATGCCCGAGGCAGACTCCAAAGATCGGCAGGCGGCCGGCGAAGGCCTGGATCATGGAGAGCGACACGCCGGCATTTCGCGGGGTGCCCGGTCCCGGCGAGATCACCAGATGCGAGTGATCGAGAGCCAGGGCCTCCTCGACCGTGATGCAATCGTTGCGTCGCACATCGACCTCGGCGCCCAGAATCAGGAACGCCTGAACCAGGTTGTAGGTGAAGGAATCGTAATTGTCGATCAGCAATATCTTGTGCCGCATGGCGGGGGCCTAGAGTCCTTCGGCGGCGATGGTGAGTGCCCGGCGCAACACCGCACTCTTCGCCATGACCTCATCGTATTCGGAGGCGGGTGAGCTGTCCGCCACGATGCCGCCGCCCGCTTGATAGCTGTAGTCATCGCCGCGAAAAACCAGGGTGCGAATGGTGATCGCCTGATCCATGTCGCCACGGCGGCCGAAGTAGCCGACGGTGCCGCCGTACAACCGACGACCCACGGGCTCCAATTCGTCGATGATCTCCATGGCGCGCACCTTCGGTGCGCCCACCAAAGTGCCTGCAGGAAACGTCGCGGCGAAAAGATCGAAAGCGTCGCAACCGGGCGCCAGCGTGCCGCTCACGCCGCTCACCAGATGCATGATGTGACTGTAGCGTTCAATCACGCGGTAAGGCCCGACTTTGACGGTTCCGGCGGCGGCCACCCTTCCCAAATCGTTGCGCGCCAGATCGACGAGCATCACATGCTCCGCATTCTCCTTCGGATCGCGAAGCAACTGGGCCTCCAAATCGGCGTCGGAGAGCGGGTCCGCACCGCGCGGGCGCGACCCTGCGATGGGCCGCAACTGTGCATGACCGTCATGTGCCTTGACCAATGCCTCGGGCGACGAACCGACGACAGTGATGTCCCCCAGTTCGCAGAAATACATGTACGGCGATGGATTGAGCAAGCGCAGCGCGCGGTACACCTCGAATGGCGCGAGGCTGTGGCGGCCCTCGAAACGCGAGGCCAGAACCAACTGGTACACATCACCGGAAGCAATGTACGCCTGCGCCCGGCGGACGCCCGCGGCATGCGCCGCCGCGGGCAGCGAGGGCACGCCGGCCGAAAAACCACGGGATGCCAGCAAGCCCGCCGGGCGGGTGCGGGGAACCGCACCGCGCAGCGCCTGAATGACTTCGCGCCGCAGACTCTGGCGCTCCTCCTCTGTGCCATCGTGGCACAACGCAACCCCCCGCGTGAGGTGATCGAACACGAGCAAGGACTGAGGCGCCACGTAGTGCGCATGCGGCGTATCGGTGTCGTCGAGGCTGCGCCCCGGAACACGCTCGAAGTAACGGACGGCATCGTAGGCGGTAAAGCCGACCAAGCCGCCGATCAGGGGCACGCCGGGTATGTCGGGCAAGGGCTGCGGCGCAAGTTCAAGCGCGGCGCGCAGGGCATGGAGCAGTTGCTCCCGCGTGCGCGGCCGTGGCGACACCACGCCGCCGACCTCGAGCCCGGCCGAATCCAAGCGCACTTCCAGGCACTTCCCGAAGCCAATGAATGAATAGCGAGCCAGCCGTTCACCGCCCTCCACGCTCTCCAGCAAAAAGCGCGGCTTGAACGGGGCCAGTTTGAGATAGGCCGAGACCGGCGTGTCCAGATCGGCTGCGATGTCGAACGGTGGTTTCATGAATTCTCGAACAAAACGAGCAGGCAACAAAAAACCCATCACCGAGGTTGCGGAGATGGGTTCTGGGATCGAAAAAATTGACGTTACTTAAGCGGCCAGCGCCCATTCTCTAGGATGAGGCACGCCACCACCACCGACGGATTGAGAGCTGGTTTACAGAGGTTTCCATGGGCCAAGAGTATCGCCGCGGCGGGCATGAAGCGTCAAGTGTCCGCATGGGCACTCTCGGCAAGGCGTCTCTTGAAATCGCGTGACAGCTCGGCAAATCGCGGCGTCAGGCCGACATCTTCATACACGGGATCGCCATGATCATCGCTGGAGATCACCTTGGGGCCGGGCTCATAGGGCATCGCCGCAGCCACTTCGTCGAGCGCCGCATGCAACAGATCCGTGATGAGTTCCTCCACTCCGCGACCGGGAAACAGGGCACCCAGGGCATGCAGGCGGGCTGCGTCGTCCAGGTTCAATCGGACCGAATAGCTGCTCGCAGTTTTCGGCGGCAGGGCATCTTTTTTCCAACGCTCGAGCAGGGCCTTGAATTTCACGACTACTCCGCCATACCAGTGCCAGATTCATTATACGCCGCAGAGCGCCGGTCAGAAGGGGATGCGAATCAAACTTCCACGCGGTCTTCTCGACGTCTTCGATTACGGGCGTCGCGCATTGATGCTCGTCTGGACGACCAATAAGGGTCTGTGCGTGGCGCTTGCCGTCCTCACGGTGATCGCCGGGGTGTTGCCGGCAGGTATCGCCTATGTGGGATCGCTGATTGTCGATGCGGTGATTCATGCGGCGACTCTGCATCGTGGCACCGGCGCCACCCAGCTGACGAATGTGGTGAAGTTCGTCGCCGTCGAGGCGCTGCTCGTGGCCGCGACTTCGATGGGGCAACGCGGGATCTCGCTCACGCAGTCCCTGCTGCGAGCGCAATTGGGTCAACGCGTGAATGTGATGATTCTCGAGAAAGCGCTCACGTTGCATCTGGCGCAATTCGAGGACTCGGAGTTCTATGACAAACTCACCCGCGCCCGGCGCGAGGCATCGAGCCGACCCTTGAGCCTGGTGATGCGGACTTTCGGACTGCTGCAAAACGGGGTCTCGCTGATCTCGTTCGGCGGACTGTTGGTGCGCTTCTCGCCCTGGGCCGTGGTCTTGCTGGTGGTCGCGGGTCTGCCCGCCTTTTTCGCCGAGGCGAAATTCTCCGGCGACGCGTTCCGTCTATCCCGCTGGCGCGCACCCGAGTCCCGGATGCAGATCTACCTCGAGTCGGTGCTGGCCCGGGAGGACAGCGCCAAGGAGGTCAAGCTCTTTCAGCTGGGGGCCAAGTTGCTCGACCGCTATCGCGAGATCTACACGCGACTCTATCGCGAAGATCGCGACCTCACGATCCGGCGCGACGGCTGGGGATTCGGCCTGGGATTGATCGGCACCGCCACCCTGTATGCCGGCTACGCGTGGATCGCGGCCGAGGCCGTGCTGGGCGCCATGACGGTGGGCCAGATGACGATGTACATGATGCTGTTCCGGCAGGGACAGGCCGCGGTGAGCGCCGCCCTTTCCTCCATGAGCGGACTGTATGAAGATAATCTCTATATCTCGAATCTGTTCGAATACCTGGGGCAGCCCGTCGCGGCCGCCACCGGCACCGCAGTCGAGGGCCTGCGGCCTGGCGACGGCATCCGTTTCGAGGGCGTTGACTTCGCCTATCCCGGTGCGTCGACCGCGGCACTGTCGGGTATCGACTTGCACGTGAAGCCCGGCGAGAGTCTTGCGCTCGTCGGTCAGAATGGTTCGGGTAAAACCACGCTCATCAAGCTTCTCACCCGCCTGTACCAACCCACTTCCGGCCGGATCCTGCTCGACGGCACCGATTTGGGCAACTGGGACGAAACGGTGTTGCGGCAACGGATCGGCGTGATCTTCCAGGATTTCGCGCGCTATCAGATGCAGGTGGGGGAGAACATCGGTGCCGGCGACGTACGCGCCTTCGAGGATGAAAGCCGCTGGCGCAGTGCGGCCGAACAAGGTCTCGCCGCGGAGTTCATCGACGACCTGCCCTCCGGGTATCACACCCAGCTCGGCAAATGGTTCAAGGACGGGCGTGAATTGTCGGGCGGTCAATGGCAGAAAATCGCGCTGGCGCGAGCCTTCATGCGCGATGCGGCAGACATCCTCGTCCTGGACGAGCCCACCGCGGCGATCGATGCCGGCGCCGAGGCCGAGGTGTTCGAACATTTCAGGGAATTGACCCGCAATCGAATCGCCATCGTGATCTCCCATCGCTTCTCCACAGTCCGGATGACCGACCAAATTCTGGTGCTCGAGGAAGGCCGCATTGTCGAACGCGGCAGCCATGAAACGTTGATGAAGGTCGATGGACGCTATGCGAATCTTTTCACCTTGCAGGCACGCGGGTATCGTTAGGCCCTATGCCTTCATTCGACGTCGTCTCTGAGATCGATACGCACGAACTGACCAACGCGGTCGATCAAGCCGTCCGCGAACTCACGCAGCGCTTCGATTTCAAGGGCACCAAAGCCACGTTCGATCTGGATGACACCACCGTTACGATGAGCGCACCGGCCGATTTTCAATTGAAACAGATGCTCGACATCTTGAAGCTGCGGATTGCCAAACGCGGTATCGATGTCGGGTGCCTCAAGGTCGAAGATCCGGTCGTGAATCTCGCAACGGCAAAGCAGGCGGTGATATTGCGCCATGGCATCGATGCAGAGACGGGCCGGAAGGTGAGCCGCCTGCTGAAGGACTCGAAAATCAAGGTGCAGGCGCAAATCGCCGGCGACAAGGTGCGGGTCACCGGAAAGAAGCGTGACGATCTGCAGGAGGCCATCGCCTTGCTGCGCAAGGCGGAATTCGACGTACCGCTGCAATTCAATAATTTTCGGGATTAGGCGCGTGGCCGGCCATTTCCGATGGCCGCGTCCTCGAGGCTCCCGGACAGTCGCTGTGTCGGCCGTTCTAAGGCATCGCTTGCGCCTCACGGAGCAGGGTCTGCGTCTCCGCGCAAGGGTTCAAGCGCGATGCAAGCTCGGCCTCGGCCACCGCCCGCCTCCGCTCACCGAGAGCAAGGTAGGTCTTCGCCAGATTGAAATGCGCGAGATAGGACTGCGGCCGCAAGGCCACGGCACGCTGGTAATAGTCCGCTGCCCGATCGTACTGGCCGTCCGTCGCTGCCAGATAGCCCAATGCTTCCACAACGGGCGCATTGTCCGGCTGAGCGGTGACAATCCGTTCGGCCATCACGCGCGCATCCTCCGATTTGCCCATTTTGATGTATCCCCAGACGACGTGATCCCAGCGCACATCGGGCGCCGGAAACCTCGTTCCGAGGTACGATGAAAGCGCACCGAGCGCCGTCGCCAGCGCCGCGAACGCGACGAAACGGGCATACCACCGGCTGCGCAGGCTCTCTACGAGGCCGCCCACCCAGACGCCGGAGAACAGCGCCAGCTCCGGCGCCGCATGAAAGCGAAAACGATCCTCGGCCCAGAACAGCGCCATTGACAGCCACGCCAGCAGCACCGGAGCGGCGAGAATCACCCATCGGCGGTCACGCGTTGCAAGCCATGCCATACCGGCGAGCCCCATCGCGACCAACCAAGGCATCGGCGGCGGCAGTCGTGCGAGCACGGGCGAGAACAACCGCTCCTCGACGGGTGAACGATTGTTCGGAATCTCGCTCGAGCTCAAAAATGCCAGTGCCTTGACGGAAATTTCCCCAAGTACCGCAGCGGGGTGCCCGCGGATGAAATCGAACGCGATGTCGCGCCAGTAGCGATCCGTCTCGGCGGGATTCAGCGGGCGACCGGCCCGGCGCTCGGCTTCGGATACATAGCCGCGCCAAATTTCGCTGGGATTCGAGTAACTGACCCACGGAGGAATCCAGATCGCCGACCGCGGATTTGCCGGATTATAGGCCTGATGCAGTACGATGCCGCCGTTGTGCGGCAGCGGGGAGACACTGCCGTCGGCTTCCAGGTTGCGCATCGACCAGGGCAGTAGCGCAACCGCGAGACCGAGGGTCAGCAGCGCAGACTTCATGAGCCAGTTGCGGGCCCTGTCGCCCGTCTGCGTCCCCACGCGCCGCTCGAGACCCGGCAGCAGCAGCGCGGCGCAGGCGATGACGAGCAGCGTCGAACGCAGCGCAATGCCCAGCCCGCAATAGACACCGAATGCCGCCCAGGCGAGCGTGCGTTCCCTGCGCACCAATACCAGCGCCGCCACGACCCACCAGATCAAATAGCTCGCGACACAGGTCTCCTTGAGCAAGGCCGCGGTGAACAGAATCGCCGTCGACGTCAGCCCGTACAACAGCGCACCGATCAGTCCTTCGCGGGACCGCCCCAGAAGCTGACCGGCGATCAGGATTCCATAAGCCGTGGCGGTATCGAGGAGCGCCTGCAGCAGATACACCACGAAGGTGTTGATCCCGAAGATCTTGAACACGGCACCCAGCAGGAATCCGTAGCCCGGATCCATGAAGGTAAATTCAGGAGTGTCCGCGCCGTGACCGTCGGCCACCGCCGCGCCGAAGCGCTGATAATAATCCTCGTCGGGACCCGGCTGGTAACTCAAGGGGTTCTGCAGGGCACTCGACCAATGAATGATACGAAGCGCCAGCACGAACGCCAGAACGCCGAAGACGACCAGCGGCTTTAAGTCAACGGCGGGAGGGCGTTCGGCATCTGCGGCAAGCACGGCGAGCGTCGCTCAATGGGCGGATTGCATGCCCTTCGAATGAATCACGCCACCGTCGAGTTTGACGATGATGGCGTCGATGTCGTCGAGGCGGTTATAGATTTCCATGGCCTTCTCCGGTCCCAATACGAATGCGGTCTTGGACAGTCCATCCGTGCGCGTCGCATAGGGACCGATGACGGTGGCGCTTCGCACTTTGCTCGCGGAATGGCCGGTATGCGGATCGATGATGTGGTGATACCGCACTCCGTCTTCATCGAAGTATCGCTCATAGTCACCCGAGGTGGAGATCGCCGCATTGACCAAGGGTATGCGGGCGATCACCGAGCCCTCGCCTTTGCTTGGGTCACGGATGCCGACGACCCACGGCTTGCCGAAGCGGTCGCCGATGATGCGGCTGTCCCCGCCGGCCGATACGAAGGCGCGTGTCACACCCAAGGACTTGAGGACGTCGATACCCCGATCCACGGCATAGCCCTTGGCGATCCCGCCGAGGTCGATCCGCACGCCCGGTTGCGAGAACTGCACGGTGCGATTCTTCGCATCGAGCAGGACATGACGGTAGTTGATGGCCGGCAGCGCCTTGTCGATCTGCCCCTCCGTCGGGCGTATGTGTTTGCGAAAATCATACATGTAGCCGACGCTCGCGTACGTGATGTCGAAGGCGCCCTCGGTGATCTCAGAATATTCCTTTGCCGTGGTGAGCAAATCAAATAATTCTTGTGTGATGGGCATGGGACCCGAAGCCGCCCTATCGTTGACCTGGGACACCTCGCTCGTCGGCTTGTAGGTGCTCATGGTGGTGTCGACATGGCGCATCTCATCGAGGACCGCATCGATCGCAGCTTCACCCCTCGGCTGATCCTCCGTCCACAATTCGACGATGATGCGCGTGCCCATGATGCCGTCGGTAACCCGTCGCACCCATTCGGCATGCACGGGCGCTGCCTGCGACAACAAGGCGAGCACCGCCAACAGCCGCACCATCGATTCGATTCGTTTCATCTCACTCCCGAGACCTTGAAAAAAATGGCGCGCCATGCCGGGCATCAGCGCGCCGGCCGCGCCCGGCGCCAGTGCAGCACGACCAAGGCGCTGCCGATCATTCCGCCCAAGTGCGCGAAGTGCGCGACACCGGAAAGAGTGCCGGTCACGCCCATGACAAGCTCCACCGCCGCGTAGATCGAGGCGAACACCCATGCCGGCATCGGTATGGGCGGAATCAGCGGAACCACCTTCCGTTGCGGGAACATCAAGGCGTACGCGAGCAGCAGGCCGAAAACTCCACCGGAGGCGCCGATGGTCGGTGCAGGCGGCGCACCGAGCAGGCCCGGCACCACCAGCTGCGTTATACCGGCGGTAACCACCGAGGCAAAATAGCAGGCGAGCAGCCGCCGTGGTCCGACATAGCGCTCGATTTCGGTGCCGAACATCCACAGGCCAAGCATGTTGAAGCCCAGATGGCCCAGGTTGTGCGGATCGTGCAAAAACGCATAGCTGACGACTTGCCACAGTTCAAAGTACGACCGTCCATCGATCGGTGCCAATGGCCACAGGGCGAATGAAGTTTCCAGTCCATCTTGGAAAAGATGCTGGAGCAGGAACATCACCACGTTGGCGATGATGAGTCCCTTGACGGCACGGGCGTTGTTCACACTTCATTCTAACCCTCTAGAGAGATTCCCATTCGTGGATTGCGACACGATACGGCGGGCCATCGGCGCGATGGCCCGCACAGTGCAACGGGTCGTCGAAGGGCTGCCGGCGCGTTTGCGCCGGCGGCGACATCGATCAGCCTTTGGCCTGCTTCTTCTCGCGCTTGGCAGCGCGCTTCTCTTCAAGCGTCTTGGTCGGTTTCTTCTTGTCCTCTTTCTTCCGATCCATGCCCTTGCCCATGACTCAACTCCTCTGTGTTGGAAAAAACGTGCCGAACAACGGCCATCAGTCCCTTTTACCACGAGCCGGCGGCGGCCGCCGGGTCAGCAATTTGCGCGCAGCGGGCGGACTGATCGCTCGAGCATTCGATGGCTGGCGGGCCTTCGAATGGCGCGACGACGCAGCCGCAGCGGCTTGCTCCGATGACAACTGCCCGGCGACCCGGCTGATGCGCAACTCGCGACCGGCCACCAAAACTTTCTGCAACGATTTGAATATCGACTTGGGCATGCCCTCCGGCAAGTCGACGAAACTATGGTCCTCTCGAATATCGATCCGGCCGATGTGCACCCCCTCGATTCCGGACTCGTTGGCGATCGCTCCAACCACGTTGCTGGGCTTGATGCCGTGAGTAGACCCGACCTCGATACGAAAAGTTTCCATGGAGGTGCCGGCGACCTGTGGGCGCCCCTTGCGCGGCGACTCCCCGGCGAGCGGCCGGCCGGACCCGATTGCACGATGCGATTCAACGCCCGGCTTGCGCGGTTCATCGGACCGCGGGGCCTCGACGACTCGATGGGGTTGCGGGGCGGGCGGGGTTTCGGGAAACGCCCCCCCCAGCAGCAGCGGGGTCCCGCCTTGCAACAAGCTGGCAAGCGCCGCCGCAATGTCGATCAATGGCAGTCCGGTTTCGGCCTCGAGCTGCTCCACCACCGGCCTTAAAACCTTCGACTCGGCCTGCGCCGCCGTCTCGATCACCCGCTGCTTGAACTTGGCGATTCGCAACGCATTGACCGCATCCACCGTCGGCAGGTTCATCGGTTCGATTACCTGCCGCGTGGCTCTTTCGATGGCCCGAAGCATGTTGCGTTCACGCGGCGCGATGAAAAGAATCGCCTCACCGTTGCGGCCGGCACGGCCGGTGCGTCCGATCCGGTGTACGTACGACTCGGTGTCGTAGGGCACGTCGTAGTTGACGACGTGGCCGATCCGTTCCACGTCCAAGCCGCGCGCGGCCACATCGGTGGCGACGACGATGTCGATTTGCCCCGCCTTCAACCGCGACACCGTACGCTCCCGCTGCGGCTGTGGAATGTCACCGTTGAGCGGGGCTGCCGCAAAGCCGCGCGCCTCCAATTTTTCCGCAAGTTCCACCGTCGATTGTTTGGTGCGGGTGAATACGAGCATGCCGTCGAAGGGTTCGGCCTCGAGGATACGCGTCAACGCGTCCAGCTTGTGCATGCCGCTCACCATCCAATAGCGTTGCCGTATGTTGGTGGCGGTGCTGGTCTTGCTCTTGATCGTGACTTCGACCGGAGTACGCAGATGCTTGGCGGCGATCCGGCGGATCGGCGCGGCCATGGTTGCCGAAAACAACGCGACCTGCCGCTGGGGCGGGGTCTGTTCGAGTATGCTTTCGACCGCGTCGACGAAGCCCATTTGCAGCATCTCGTCGGCCTCATCGAGCACCAACAATGACAGGCTGCCGAGCTTGAGCGTGCCCCGGTTCATGTGATCGATGACCCGTCCCGGGGTTCCGACGACGACGTGCACGCCACGCTTCAAGGCGTTCAACTGCGGTTGATAACTCTGGCCGCCATAGATGGGCAGCACGTGGAACCCTTTGATGTGCGCGGCGTAGCGCAAGAAGGCCTCGGACACCTGCAGCGCGAGCTCGCGGGTCGGCACCAGGACCAGCACCTGCGGTTCGTGCTTGGACAGATCGATGCGCGACAAGGCGGGCAGGGCGAAAGCGGCAGTTTTGCCGGTACCGGTTTGGGCCTGCCCCAGCATGTCAGAGCCCGAGAGCAGAACGGGAATGGTCGCCGCCTGAATGGGCGACGGCGATTCGTAGCCGACGTCGGCGAGCGCACGCAGCACCGGTTCGGACAGCGCGAGTTCGCGAAAGCTCGCGGGAGGCGGGTTCTCGCCTGCGATCGGTGCACTCATAGAGGTTGCCTCGAAGAAGTTGCCGCAAGTCTAGCGGTTTGACCGGGTATTGCTACCATGCGCGTTTTGGACGGGAAATCATGGGCCGTATTTTTGAAGTTCGGAAACATGCGATGTTCGCCCGCTGGAACCGGATGGCGAAGCAGTTCACCCGCGTTGCCAAGGACATCGCGATGGCGGTTCACGCCGGGGGACCCGATCCCGCCGCCAACCCGACGCTGCGGCGCATTCTACAGAACGCGCGCGCCGTTAATATGCCGAAGGACAAAACCGATGCGGCCATTCGTCGAGCTTCGGGCAAGGACGGGACCAATTATCAAGAAATACTCTATGAGGGCTATGCACCCCACGGGGTGGCACTCTTGGTGGAAACGGCCACTGATAACCCCACCCGCACGGTCGGCAGCCTGCGCAATATATTCGCCAAGGGCGGGGGCAATCTCGGCAACACCGGCAGCGTCAGCTTCTTGTTCAAGAAAATGGGCGTTTTTCGACTGGATCCGGCCGGCGTCCCGGACCAGGACGAATTGGAACTCGACCTGATCGATTACGGACTGGAGGAGATGGGCGAGAGCACCGGTGAGAAGGGCGAAGCCCAATTGGTGATTCGTTGCGCCTTCAACGATTTCGGCAAGCTGCAGGAGGCGCTGGAGGGGCGGAACATCGCGCCGCTGTCCGCCGAACACGAGTACATCTGTTCGGTTCCCGTGGAATTATCGGAGAGTGATGCAGCGGAGGTGCTCGCCCTCATCGACAAGTTGGAACAGGACGATGACGTGCAGAAGGTATTCCACACTCTGGCCTGAGGCCGGTTTCATTCAAGGATGTCGCAGCGCAGCGTTCGCGTCATCGAACTGCGCGTTAAGGATGCTTCACCCTGTAATCCCTGGCCGGCAGTGACGGCCGCCTAAGGCTCTGCAAACGCTCCGTGATTGACGATGAGGTACGCCCACTTGACCACCGGCTGCAAGCGGGGCGAGACCATGCAGAGCGCCCGCTCGTACTCCACCCAACGTGCCTCGTGGTGTTCGGGCGTGCCCAGATCAGGATTCACCGGCAGAGAAACATGGATGTTCTTGCTGCGGGCAATGTAGTAGCGGGCGATCTTGCCCTTGTTATACGGACCGGTTTCCATGTAGGCCGTGCCCCAATCGAAGGAAATGTCGTCGAGCGTGGTTTCCTCGCGCACTTCCCGGATGGCTGCATCAATGGGGGATTCCCCCGGCTCCACCAAACCCTTCGGAAAATCCCAGTTCTTGTAGGCCCGTAGGAGAAGGAACCGCAGTTTCCGTTCGCGAACGTTCACGACCACGACGCCGGAGGACATTCGCGTGGGGGGAGTGGCTCTCGGCATGGTGACGCCCTTCGCAAGCTATGCGTCGCCATTGTACCTCGCCACCGGACGGCGCCCGTCTCCTCCCGCATCCTCGGGAAGAACGGGCGCCCTCGAGATGGGCGGACTCAAGCCTTTGGCCCGCCTTCGGGCCTTCGGGCCGTCAGGCCGCCACGGACAGCGGCGAACGGATCAGGTGATCGAAAGCGCTTAAACTTGCCTTCGCTCCCTCTCCCATGGCGATCACGATCTGCTTGTACGGCACGATGGTGCAATCACCGGCCGCGAATACGCCGGGAACCGACGTTTGCCCTCGAGCATCCACTTCGATTTCTCCGCGCGGTGACAATTTCACCGTACCCTTGAGCCAATCGGTATTCGGCACCAGGCCGATTTGCACGAAGACGCCGGCCAATTCGACGGTGTGCAAAGCGCCGCTCTGTCGATCCTTGTATTTGAGCGCGACCACTTTCTGACCATCGCCGACCACTTCAGTGGTCTGGGCGCTCGTCAGTACGGTCACGTTCGGCAGGCTGTGAAGCTTGCGAGTGAGCACCGCATCGGCACGCAGCGATGCATCGTATTCGATCACGGTGACGTGGCTCACGAGACCTGCGAGATCGATCGCCGCTTCGACGCCGGAATTACCGCCACCGATCACAGCGACCGGTTTACCCTTGAACAAGGGGCCGTCGCAGTGGGGGCAATAGGCGACACCGCGATTGCGATACTCGCGCTCGCCGGGCACGTTGATCTCGCGCCAGCGCGCCCCGGTGGCAATGACCACCGACTTCGCCTTGAGCGTGGCTCCGCTCTCGAGCTTGATTTCAATGAGATCGCCGGGAATCAACGCGGACGCGCGCTGCAGGTTCATCACATCCACCTCGTAGTGGTCGATGTGTTGCTCGAGGCCCATCGCGAGGGTGTGTCCGGTCGTTTCCTTGACGGAAATGAAGTTCTCCACCCCGACCGTATCGAGCAACTGGCCACCCAGCCGCTCGGCCGCGATCCCGGTACGAATGCCCTTGCGCGCGGCATACACCGCTGCCGCCGCGCCGGCCGGGCCGCCGCCCACGATCAGCACATCAAAGGGAGCCTTCGCGCTCAGGCGCGCGGCATCGCGCGCGGCACCGGCCGAATCCAGTTTGGAGACGATCTCCGCAAGCTCCATCCGCCCCTGGCCGAACGGCTGGCCGTTCAGGAAAACGGTCGGAACGGCCATGATCTGGCGACGCTCCACCTCGTCTTGAAACAGCGCGCCGTCGATCATCGTGTGGTGAATCTTGGGATTCACGACGGCCATGAGATTCAACGCCTGAACCACATCGGGACAGCTCTGGCAGGACAACGAGACGAAAGTTTCGAAGTTGAATTCGCCATCGAGCGCGCGGATCTGCTCCAAGAGTTCCGGCGCCGCCTTGGAGGGATGGCCGCCGGCTTGCAACAGGGCGAGCACCAACGAAGTGAACTCGTGTCCCATCGGCAGCCCGGCGAATCGCACATGGGGTGCGTGGCCCGGCCGGCGCAATGCGAAAGACGGCTTGACCTGGGTCTCGTCGCGCACGGGATCGAGCGTCACCAAGGGCGACAAAGACACGATGTCGGCCAGCAGCTCGAGCATTTCATGCGACTTGTCGTTGTCATCCACGGACGCGACGATTTCCACGGGTTGCGTGAGCCGCTCCAGGTAGCCTTTGAGCTGCGTTTTAAGATTGGCGTCGAGCATGATTCATCCTTCCCAACTTGCGTTCCATTGACCCTGGCATCCGCTCCGGCCGCGGACCTCTCGTGTAACCGAAGTCCGCGGCCGGGCGAAGGCCAACCTTTAGATCTTTCCAACCAGGTCGAGCGAGGGCGACAGCGTGCTGGCGCCGGGCGTCCACTTCGCCGGGCAGACTTCACCGGGATGGGAAGCCACGTATTGCGCGGCTTGCACCTTGCGCAGCAATTCCTTCGCGTCGCGGCCGATGCCGTTGTCATGCACTTCGATGATCTTGATCTGGCCTTCCGGATTGATGACGAACGTGCCGCGGTAGGCGAGACCCTCTTCCTCGATCAGCACTTCGAAGTTCCGTGACAATGCCAGGGTCGGATCGGCGATCAAGGGATATTGCACCTTGCCGATCGTCTCCGACGTGTCATGCCACGCCTTGTGGGTGAAGTGGGTGTCGGTCGATACACCATAAATTTCCACGCCCAGTTTCTGGAACGACGCGTAATTGTCCGCCAGGTCGCCGAGCTCGGTGGGGCAGACGAAGGTGAAGTCCGCCGGATAGAACACGAACACGGACCATTTTCCCTTCAGATCCTCGTTGGAGACCGGAACGAACTTGCCATTATGGTAGGCGGTTGCCTTGAAGGGCTTAACTTGCGAATTGATGAGTGACATTTCTTCTCCTCGAGAGGTGTTGACGACGAAGGCACTTATCATGCCACAATTGCCCATCGTTTAAATTGATTCAATTTATCAAATACATAGACAGAATCTATCGTAATATGTCGCCGATGGAAACACAGCGATGAACCTCAAAGACCTCAAATATCTGGTGGCGCTGGCGGACACCGGGCACTTCGGCAAGGCGGCGGAGCGCTCCTTCGTGAGCCAGCCCACCCTGTCCGCACAGTTGAAAAAGCTCGAGGAATACCTCGGCGTCAAACTGGTCGAACGGCAGCCGAAGAACGTGAAACTCACCGATGTGGGCAGGCAAATCGTGGTGCGTGCCCGCCGGATGCTGGATGAAGGCGACGAAATCATCGCCCTGGCCCGGAACAACACCGATCCGTTCGCCGGCAAGCTGAAAATGGGCCTGATTCCGACCATCGGTCCCTATCTCCTGCCGCGCGTCATGCAACGGTTGCGCAAGGCGCTGCCGCATCTCGGACTCATGCTCTACGAGCACCAGACCGAGGAACTGCTGCGCCGCCTTCGCGACGGCGAAATCGACCTGGGGGTGATGGCCTTGCCCGCCTCACAGGAGGGACTGGATTCGCGCGTGCTGTACGAGGAGGCATTCACCGTGGCGCTGCCCAACAACCATCCGCTGGCCTCCAAGGCGGCGATCAAAATCGCGGATCTCAAGGGGCAGACGCTGCTGTTGCTGGAGGATGGACATTGCCTGCGCGATCAGGCGCTCGAAGTATGCAGCCGTATCGAGATCCGCGAAGCGGAGGATTTTCGCGCCACCAGTCTCGAGACGCTGCGCCAGATGGTGGTCGCCGGTCTCGGCATCACCCTGCTGCCGGAAACCGCCGTTGAATCGCCGTTCGGATCCCAGCGGGGCTTGACCATCCGCCAATTCGTCAAGCCGGCGCCGACCCGCACGGTGGGCGCCGTGTGGCGCAAGACGAGCACGCGTGCCTCGGCCATCGGCGCGGTCTGCGACGTCCTGGATGGCGTGATGGCAACCAAAAGTTGACGAGCGTTTCACATATCGCGCAGTGAGAAACCGGCAAACTGATTACCCCAGGATGCCTCCATGAACGCCAACACCGTCGCTCCCCTAAGCGCATCAGTCGACTCAGCCGCCAGCGGATCGGCAGGTTCACCCGCGAGGCCGCGCTTCGACCAGCAATTCATCGAGGAGAACCATCTCATCGATCGATACCTCATGCACAAGCTGCCGCCGAAGGGGGCGCGTGAGCTCGAAAACTGGTGTCGAGCGAATCCGCAGTACGTGGATGGTTTGGGGCTGGCCGAGCGGGCCGAGGCCAGCATTGCCTTGCTGGAAGCGATGGGCCGGCCGGTGGACCTCTCGGAGCCGAAGATCCCCTGGTGGCAACGACTGCCTGTCACCATCGGACTCGCGGCGGTGACCCTCTTGAGCTTATTGGGCCTCTGGGCCGTGCTCGGTAAATTAGAGCTGCTTCGCGGCGAACTCGAAGAAACCCGGGGGCGATTGATCCAGGGCCCGCTGGTGCAACCTGCCACCGAGGTGGACACCCGCGTGTCGCCCGACCGGGCGGCGGGAATGGGTCATGCGCATCTGCTCGTCAGCCGGAGCACGCCGCAACTGGTGAACTTGCATGTCGACATGAGCTACTCGAAGGCCATGCAGTTTCGAATGATCGTCGACAAGCAGGATCAAGGGCGGGCCCTGATCGTCAACAATCTCATCAAGGATTCCAATGGCGAGCTGCGGCTGACCTTCAACACCACAGGGCTCGCCGCCGGGGTCTACACCGCGCGCATCGAATCCCTCCCATTTCGCGGCCCGTCGGTCGCCGAAGGTTGGCTGTCGCTCGAAGTTCATTGATCCTGAAGGAACCGACGCCTTCGCGTCATCACCCAGACGAGCGGCGCCGCTCGGCCGTTTCAGTCGTCGCGGAGCGTCATGATGGGCGGGGTGTTCACGACCCGGCGGGTTGCCAGAGTGCCGGAGAGGCCCACCAAAACGGTGCCGGCCACCAACCCCAGCAGCCAGACCCACGGGTCGAATGAAAACGGCAGGGAAAACAGCCGGCGGGCGAGAACCCAGCCGATGGCCGTGGCCCCGAATGCCGCCAGCGTGCCGGACAAAAAACCGAGCGCCGAGAACTCGGCGGCCACCCCCTGAAGTACGGTAAGGCGGCTTGCACCCAAGGTACGGAGCATGGCGCTTTCATAGCGGCGCTCATCACGGGTCGACTGGACCGCGGCCAGCAGCACCACGATGCCGGCGCCCAGCGTGAACAGGAATACGTACTGCACGGCAAGCGTGGCTCGATCGATGATCTCCCGTATCTGCTTTAAAATGGCGTCGACATCGAAGACCGAAATGCTGGGATACTCGCGGACCAGATCGGCGAGCGCCGGCCGCTGGGCGCCGTTGAGATACACGCTGGTCATGTACGTCCCCGCGGCCCCGTCGAGCAGCTTGGGTGGAAACACCAGAAAGAAATTCGGTCGGAAGCTATCCCAGCGGATCTTACGGATGCTGGATACTTTCGCGGTGAGAGCTTCGCCCGCGACATCGAAGGTGAGCTCGTCGCCCACCTTCAAATGCAGTTCATCTGCGTATTCGGAGGAAATGGACACCAGCGGCTTGCCGTCGTCCTGGGCCGTCCACCACTGCCCGGCAATCAGCTGATTGTCGTCCATCAGTTTGGCCGACCAGGTGAGATTCTGCTCACGCTCCAAAAATCCCCGGCCGCCCTCACCCTTGCGCTTGATCGCATCGACGGGTGTGCCGTCGATGGCAGTCATGCGCGCCCGCACCATGGGATACATATGCGGCGCTCCCAGCCCATGCGCCTTGAGGAACGCCTCGAGACCGGTCCGCTCCTCCGGCCGGATGTTGATGATGAAATTGTTGGGCACATCGGTCGGCAGGCTGCGACGCCAGTCGCTCAATAGGTCGCCGCGCACGACGGCGAGCAACAGCAGCACCATCAGGCCCAAACCGAAGGCGACGATCTGGACGACGCTGCCCGCACCTCGCCGGGATACATTGGCCAGGCCATAACGCCAGGCCACACCGACGCCGCCCCGCAAGCGCCCCGTCAACCGCACCAACCCGTACCCGGCGAGGGTCAACACCGCACCCACGGCGAGTACGCCTGCGAACAGGTCGAGCACCAGTTCGGCATCACGCACCAGCGTCCAGAGAATGGCGGCGAGCGCGCCGAACGCCAGCACGTAGGGCAACCCCAGGCGCAGTGGCGGAGCCGTCACCGTCTTGCGCAACACCCGGGCCGGCGGGGTGTTCTTCAACTGCAGCAAGGGCGGCAGCGCAAAGCCGATCAACATTGCGAGCACCGTGACGAGCGCAACGGCCACCGGCGCGAGCGACGCCGGCGGCAACTCGGTTCGAATCAAGCTGCGCAGCAGCCATGCGAGACCGGCCTGCGCCACGTAGCCGCAGAGCGCTCCCACCGCCACGGCGCCGACGGCCAGCAAACAAAGTTCGATCAGCGAGATCGACAGGACGAAGGCCTGCCGCGCGCCCATGCATTTCATCAACGCCACCGCATCGATATGACGCTTGGCATAGCGTCGGGCGCCCATGGCAACGGCCACCGCGGCCAACAAGACCGAGGCGAGACTCGCAAGGTTCAAGAAACGCCCGGCACGATCGATGGCCGATTGCAACTGACGGCTGGATTCATCGACCTCCCGCAGGCGCTCCGCGCCGGTTTTGTGCGATTTCAGATAGGTGCGAAACAGCTCGACCGCATGCGGCAGTCCTGCGAACAAGGCCACGTAGGTGACTCGGCTGCCCGGCTGAATGAGCTGTGTGGAGCCGATGTCGGCAATGTTGATGAGTACGGTCGGTGCCAGATTGACGAAACCCGTTCCTTGATCGGGGCGGTAGTCGAGCACCTGCATCGCCTTGAAGGAGGCGGCGCCGATGCGGAGTTCGTCGCCTGTGCGCAATTTCAGTTGCGTGAGAACGCGTGCATCGACCCATGCGGTGCCCGGCGCCGGAATGCGGTCGGTGGTACGGGAAATTCCATAAGGCACATCGGCGATCCGCATCCGGCCCCGTAAGGGATAGCCTGGGCCGACTGCATTGAGAGCGACCAGCTGGCTCGAATCGCCGTTGAAGATGGCGGTTGGAAATTCGATCACCTGGGCGCTTGCGAGACCCTGGGCTTTCGCATCGGAGGAATACTGCACTGGAATCGGTTCCGAGGATTCCAATCGCAAATCGGCAGCCAACACCTCCGTGGATTGTTCGCGTACCCCCTGGGAAATGCGGCTGGTGAAGAAGCCGACGGCCGTCAGTGACAGCACGGCCACGGACAGCGCCAGGAGCAGCACCGTCAGTTCCCCGGACTTGAGATCACGCCACAAATTACGGAGCGCAAAGCGGAGGATCTGGATGCTCATGGACGTACTGCCTGGCCGGCCTCGAGCTCCAGCACCCGCCCGCAGCGCTGCGCCAGCGCGCGATCGTGGGTCACGAGAATCAACGTGCTGCCGATGCTGCGATTCAAGTCAAACAACAGATCGGTGATTCGCTGCCCGGTGACGGTATCAAGATTGCCGGTCGGCTCGTCGGCAAACAGCAGCGCCGGATGGGTGACGAAAGCTCGCGCGATGGCCACTCTTTGCTGTTCCCCGCCGGACAATTGCTTCGGGTAATGGTGAGCGCGGGCAGTGAGTCCCACCTGCTCGAGCGCCTGCGCGGCCGCCTGCCGTGCATCGGACCTCGCCCTCAGTTCCAGCGGCAGCATGACGTTTTCGATGGCTGTGAGCGAGGGAATCAGATGGAAAGATTGAAATACAAATCCCACATGCCGTCCCCGCACCTCGGCCCGGCCATCCTCATCCAGCGCGGTAAGATCGGTGCCCGCGATGGCCACATGACCGGTGCTCGGCGAGTCGAGTCCCGCCAGCAAGGCGAGCAAAGTCGACTTACCGGCACCCGATGCACCGACGATGGCCAACGTTTCCCCGGTCCGCACCGTGAGACTGACATCGGCGAGAATGGTCAACGTGCCTTCGGGACTGGATACTGTCTTGGAGACGTTTCTTGCATCGAGAACGATCTGATCTTGCATCGGGAGCGCCAGTGAAACGGCTTTTTTTCCTATGGGTATTGATGTTTTCGGGTTTCGCGGGCTTGAGCGCAGCCCCCGCGGATGATGCCGCGTCACCCGTCATTTTGGTGTTTGGCGACAGCATCAGTGCGGGCTACGGCCTGGCGCACGTCGATGACGGTTGGGTGGGGTTGCTGCGGGCGAAGCTCAAGTCTGAAGGGTACGGATACCAGGTCGTCAACGCCAGCGTCAGCGGTGAAACCACCGATGGCGGGTTGGCACGGTTGCCACGCGCGCTCGGCCTGCATCACCCGCAAGTGGTGATCCTGGAGCTGGGCGGCAATGACGGTCTGCGGGCGCTACCGATCGAGGAAATGCGCACGAACTTGGACAAGATGGTGGTTTTGGCGCGCAACGCGGGCGCCAGGGTATTGCTGCTCGGCATGCGCATCCCGCCGAACTATGGTCCTGAATATACAGACAAATTCTTTGCCACCTTTGCAACGGTGGCACATGCCGAGAATGTGCCTTTGGTGCCTTTCCTGTTGACCTCGGTCGCTCTCTCGCCCGATCTGATGCAGGCGGACGGCGTGCATCCCAACGTTCAAGGTCAGCCGAAACTGCTGGCCACCGTGTGGCCTCAGTTACAACCGCTTCTGCATCACTGATGGAAATGTGGCGCGGACCTGACGCGAAATCCTTCTCTCATATCCACTCTGCGATCATTGCGGGACGACCACGCTCATTTCGCCCCTGCCGCGGAATTCTCGTCCGCGGTCGCCCCCAACGGCAGCAACGTCGTGACGTTCATTAGAAATCTCGTGTACTCATGGCCCGAGGCGGTTTCGAACAGCTTGCCGGTCACGCTGACGCGGGAGTTTTCGATCACGTTTTGCGGAAACTCAGATATGCCGATGAGCTGCAGGTCTGTGGCGGACAGGCATTGATAACTATGAGCGGGCGAGTACACGTAAGCGGTCCGATCCAATTCCAAGATCGGCACATTATCCATGCCGTCCGGGGTGGGGAAGGCACGAAAGTGCACACGGCCGGTCAGCGTATGCGATACGGGCTGCAGGAACAGGCATCCATAACCGTGCACACAGCCCGATAAGGCGAGCACGGCGCCGAGCATACACAACCTGACCAATGTCATCGCAAGGGAACTCCAATGTCGATCTCGATGAGTTTACTCCGTCGGGCGAAGAACGTTGCTGGCGCCTGGCGGCGGTGCTATACAGCCGTGACAAAAATAAGGAGCATGGCCGCGTGGAGCGAAATTGGCTGAAATCTTACCCGGCCGGCGTACCAGCCGAGATCGATCCCGGCGAGTATGCATCGCTGCGCGACCTGTTCGATGAGGCCGTTGCCACGCACGGTAACAAACCAGCCTTCGTCAATCTTGGCGCCACCTTGAGCTTTGCGCAACTCGATGCGCTGACACGCGCATTTGCCGCCTGGCTGCAGAAAAAATCCGGACTCGTCGCGGGTGATCGAGTCGCCATCATGATGCCGAACATCCTTCAATACCCGATTGCGTTGTTCGGCACCTTGCGCGCGGGCATGGTGGTCGTGAACACGAACCCGCTGTACACCGCACGGGAATTGGAGCATCAGCTCACGGACTCCGCTGCGAAGTGCATCGTGATCGTCGAGAACTTCGCCCATGTGCTGCAACAGGTGTTGCCGCGTACCCATCTCAAAAAGGTGCTCGTGACCGGTATCGGCGACCTCTTGGGGATGCCGCGCGGAATGATCGTCAATTTCGTCCTGCGCCATGTACGCAAGCAGGTGCCCCGCTGGAGCATGCCGGGAACGATCACCTTCAAGAGCGCCCTCGCTTTGGGCCTCGGGCAGAAGCTCGATCCCGTCGCACTCGGCCCCGAAGACATCGCGTTTCTGCAATACACCGGCGGGACCACGGGCATCGCGAAGGCGGCCGTACTCACCCACCGCAACATGGTCGCCAATGTGCTGCAAACCACTTCCTGGATATACCCCGTGATGAAGGGCAGCGGACCCCAAGTCGTCATTACCGCACTCCCGCTGTACCACATTTTTGCGTTGACCGTGAATTGCCTGGGTTTCTTGCCGTTCGGAGCCCGCAACGTGCTCATCACCAATCCGCGGGACTATCCCGCATTCGTCGCAGAGCTCAAGAAAACCCGCTTCAATTTCATCAGCGGCGTCAACACGCTGTTCAATGGGCTCCTGAACACGCCGGGATTCGACAGCGTGAATTTCAGCGCGCTGCGCTGCTCATTTGCCGGCGGCATGGCTGCGCAGGCGGTGGTCGCGGAGCGTTGGAAGAAGGTGACGGGCTGCATCTTGACCCAGGGTTGGGGGCTCACCGAAACCGCACCGGTGGCCACCGTCAACCCGCTCGGCGCCGAATTCAACGGGAGCATCGGTCTGCCCATCTCCTCCACCGACATTTCGATCCGCAACGACGACGGCGTGGAAGTGCCCATCAATACCCAAGGCGAAATCTGTGTGTTCGGACCCCAGGTCATGCGCGGCTACTGGAATCGTCCGGATGAAACCGAGAAAGTCATGTTCGGCGATTGGCTGCGCACCGGCGACGTGGGCCGCATCAACGCCGACGGCTATGTCTTCATCGAAGACCGCAAAAAGGACATGATCCTGGTCTCGGGTTTCAACGTCTATCCCAATGAAATCGAGGCGATCGCCTCCGAACATCCGGGCGTGCTCGAAGTGGCCGCGGTTGCGCAGGCGGACGAGGGCTCGGGCGAGGTGGTCGCACTGTTCGTGGTGCGCAAGGATCCCGCCCTCAGCAGCCGCGACCTCATCGAGCACTGCCGCAGGCAACTGACCGGTTACAAGGTTCCTAAGCACGTGTACTTCCGCAGCGAATTGCCCAAAACGAACGTGGGCAAGATACTGCGCCGTGCGCTGCGCGATGAGCTGCGCGCGGGCGTCGCGGCGGGCGCTGCCGCACGATAGCCAACTGTCAGCCAGGCTGCTCCGCAACGGCGAAACCATTCACGGTGTCGACCAGCACCGACACACGCTCTGGGTCAACCTCGGGTGTGATGCCGTGGCCCAGATTGAAAACATGCCCCGGTCCCGCACCATAACTTTCGAGAACGCGGAGGGTTTCCGCGCGCAAGGTATCGGGGGGCGCGAACAACGCCGCTGGATCAAGGTTTCCCTGCAACGCCACCCGGCTTCCCACCGCCTTGCGTGCCGTCTCAAGATCCGTCGTCCAGTCGACGCCGACGGCATCGCAGCCGATCCCAGCAATGGCGTCGAGCCATGCGCCACCACCCTTGGTAAAGACGATATTGGGCACGCGCCGCCCGTCGTTTTCCCGGGTGAGCGCGTCGACCACCTGCGCCATATAACGTAGTGAAAACTCTTCGTATTGGGCCGGCGTCAATATGCCTCCCCAGGTGTCGAAGAGCATGACGGCCTGCGCACCGGCCGCGATTTGCGCATTCAAGTAAAGGACGGTGGAGCGGGCCAGCACATCGAGCAGACGGTGCAGGAGCGCAGGAGCTTCGTACATCATCCGCTTGATCCGCCCGAAGGTCTTGCTGCCGCCGCCCTCGACCATGTAAGTACCGACGGTCCAAGGACTCCCTGCGAAGCCGATCAAGGGGACACGCCCGTGCAATTCGCGGCGGATCAACGCCACTGCGTCGATCACGTAACGCAGCTCATGGGCAGGATCCGGAACGATGAGCTTGTCGACATCGGCGGCGGAGCGCACCGGTCGCTCTATCTTGGGGCCCTCACCGGCCTCGAACTCGAGCCCGACATTCATGGCATGCGGAATGGTCAGAATGTCGGAAAACAAGATGGCCGCATCGAGGCGATAGCGATCCAGCGGCTGCAAGGTGACCTCGCAGGCATATTCGGGGTTCGTGCACATGGCCATGAAGGAGCCGGCGCGGGCGCGCGTGGCGCGATACTCCGGCAGGTAGCGCCCGGCTTGGCGCATGAGCCAAATCGGGCGCCGGGGCGTGGGCTGCCGCAGCAAAGCACGAAGCAGCAGATCGTTCTTGAGAGGTATGTTCATCGCGATCGCGGATCCTTTTAGGTTCTTTCGCCGGGGTCGAACAGCCGGCGGTGTTCGAGAATCGCATACCGGTCCGTCATCCCGGCGATGTAGTCTGCCACTGCGCGGGCGCGGCCCGCGCGGCCCTGTGCCGCCTCGAGACGCGAGACGGCGTCCTGATGTTCATCGGGCATCAGGCTCGTGTCGCCGAAAAATCCTTCAAACAAGGTGTCGATCACCCGGCGCGCCTTCGAGGTCATGCGCCGTACACGGTAGTGCCGATACACATGCTCGCGCAAAAAGGTCTTCAAGGCGTGATTCTCCTCCGCGATGAGGGTGCTGAAGCCGATCAACGGGTCCGGGTGCCGGCGCACCTCGCCGATCGACTGCACACCGGACTCCAAGAGCCGCACCGACGATGATTCGATCAAATCCGAGACCAGCCGGTTGATGATCCGGCGCAGAATCTCGTGCACCAGGCGGCGCGCTGTGAGCGTGGGATGGGACCCCCGCACCACATCGTGGAACTCACGGAACAGCGGCACCTCGAGCAGCTGCTCGATGGTGATGAGGCCGGCGCGTATGCCGTCGTCGACATCGTGATTGTTGTAGGCAATTTCATCGGCAAAATTCGCGAGCTGCGCTTCGAGCCCGGGCTGCTCACGTCTGATGAAGCGCTCCCCCAACTCGCCCAGCTGTCGCGCATTACTGAGCGAGCAATGCTTGAGGATGCCTTCACGGCATTCAAAGCTTAAGTTTAGCCCGTTGAACTCCGCGTATTGCTCCTCGAGTTCATCGACCACCCGAAGCGATTGCAGATTGTGTTCGAAGCCGCCGAAATCCCGCATGCATTCGTTGAGTGCGTCCTGGCCGGCGTGTCCGAATGGCGTGTGCCCCACGTCATGCGCCAGACACACCGCCTCGGACAGCTCTTCGTTGAGCTTGAGCGCACGCGCAATGGTGCGCGCGATCTGCGCAACCTCGAGCGAATGCGTGAGGCGGGTGCGGTAAAGATCCCCTTCATGATTCACGAACACCTGGGTCTTGTACACGAGGCGGCGAAACGCGGTGGAATGCACGATGCGGTCGCGGTCGCGCTGGTACTCCGAACGATAATCCGGGGCGGGTTCCGGGTGACGCCGGCCACGGGATTCATGATCGTGCGCCGCATAGGGCGCCAGTTCCGTCATCCGAAGTACTCATTCAACGTGGCGTCGAGCGCGGAACGGGCGTAGTCTGCCGTCACGACCGCGCGGCCCAACGACTGCAGCAACACCAGGCGGACGGCGCCCGCCTGCACCTTCTTGTCCATTTGCATCAATTCGACCGCCTGCGTCACACCGACCCGCGGCGGTGCGACCGGCAGGCCAGCCCGCTGCACGAGATCGCGTATGCGCCGTTCGGCGATCGTATCGATCATCCCCAGGCGCTGCGATAAATTGGCGGCGATCAGCATGCCGAGACCCACCGCCTCGCCATGCAGGTACGTCTCATAATGCGTTGCCGCCTCGATGGCGTGCCCGAAGGTGTGCCCGAAGTTAAGGAGCGCCCTTACGTGGCTCTCGCGCTCGTCTTGGCCGACGACGGCAGCCTTGATGGCGCATGAGCGTTCGATGGCATGGGAGAGGGCGGAATCGTCCCGACGATTCAGCCGGTCCATGTTCTCCTCGAGCCATTCAAAAAGCGGCGCATCCCAGATGCACCCGTATTTGATGACCTCGGCAAGTCCGGCCCTGAACTCCCGATCGGGCAGCGTCGCCAGAGTTCCCGTATCCGCAATCACCGCGAGGGGCTGATGAAACGCACCGATGAGATTTTTGCCGCCCGGATGATTCACGCCCGTCTTACCACCCACCGAGGAATCCACCTGGGCCAGCAGCGTGGTCGGTATCTGCACGTAACCCACGCCGCGCTGGTAGCAAGCGGCGGCGAATCCGGCGATATCCCCGACCACGCCGCCACCCAGGGCAATGAGGGTCGCATCGCGATTGAGGCGCGCCTCGACCAGGCAATCGATCACCCGGCCCAACGTCGCCAAGGTCTTGTGCTGTTCGCCGTCGGCAAGGATGCATTCGACGATGCGCCGCCCGCCAAGGGCGGCGCGCAACGAACCGAGATAGAGCGGCGCCACCGTGACGTTGGTGACCACGGCCAGATCCCGACCCTGGATCAGCGACTCGAGCAAGGAGCGATCGCCCAACAGCCCAGGCCCGATCGCGATGGGGTACTGGCTGTGTCCGACGTCTACCTTGAGAGTTTGCACGATGGCGGGATTATACGGCCCGGACAGGGCCTGCGCCCGGTCACGAGCAACGGGAGCGTCGGCCTGCCTTGTCCGTGGCGTTGGCTGTTACAGGCCGTGCGACCGGCGCAGCTCGGCGTGGATCTCGTCGGCGACCAACTGCACACGCCGGCCGTCGGTCGACACCGTCACCTGCGCGATTTCCGCGTACAGCGCCGCCCGGCGCAGCATCAATTCCTTGAGTTTCTCCTCCGGGTTGGTGCCATTGAGCAGGGGACGATGCCGGGCATGGCGGGTTCGCTCCAGCTGCTGTTCGATGGATGTTTCCAGATAAACCACCACTCCGCGCTCGGCGAGCACCCGGCGATTCTCCGCCTCGATCACCGCCCCTCCGCCCGTGGCGAGCACGATGCCGTCGAGTTGCGTGAGCCGATCGATGGACTCCCGCTCGCGCACCCGGAAGCCCGCCTCGCCTTCTTTCTCGAAAATGAAGGAGATATCGACGCCGGTTTTCGCCTCGATGTCGGAGTCGCTATCCAAGAACGTGTAGCGGAACAGCCGCGCCAGGTGCCGGCCGACGGCCGTCTTGCCCGAGCCCATGGGGCCGATGAGGAAGATATTGCGCGAGTGCATGCAGAGAGAAGTGTACCCGCGGCAAGCTCGTCGGTCGCCGGGGGCTCGCCGAGCGAGCCCCCCAGGTCGTCAACCGTGGACTTGCAGTCCATGGCTCAATTGGCGGGATTCACTCCGCAGGTGCTGCCCGTGCCATAGGGACTTGCGGCGGCGCCCGGCGGCGGCGGACTCTGCTCGTTGAGATCGGTGGCCAGGGCCGGCAACCAGAACGAGGCTGAGGTGCTGCTCTGGGTTCCGCTCACGGTGGCGGTGGCCGTCAGTTTAACGGCTACATAGAGCGCATGATCCTGCGGGTACAGCACGTTGACGGCGGCCGTTCCAACCGCCACGCCCGTAGAAGCGGTGCTCGTCACAGCTGAGGAAACGTCCGTCGAAGCTACGGATCCCGGAACGTCGACAGTGCCTTCGACCCCCGGATAGCAGGCCGGGATACCGTCGAATGTCGTTTCGTCGGGGCCGAGCGGCGCCGTGGAGGGAATCGTGGGAACTAATTGCCAATCCTTAACACTCGGATTGGAGGGCTCGCCCAAATACTCAAGATAACCTTGAACGTAATAGATCGATTGCACTGTAAAGGTGACCGTGATGCCAGGAACCCCGTTACCCGCGGAATCGACCGCCTGAACGGTATAGGGCAGCTCGAACTGGGTGGGGCTGTAGACCGTGATCGTGTTGCCTGTACCCAGTGACAGGAATACGGTCTGTCCACCCACGGTCAAGGTCGTCGAACCGGTCACGCCGGTGCCGGCGACGGTGGCTTTAATTTGCACGCCGTTGAGCGCGCTCGTTGTCGTGCTGGCGGTGTAAACAGTCGTGGCCTGACCCTGTGCATTCGTGGTCGAGGAAGCGACTGACAGAGATCCGCCGGTGATGTCGGTGAGGGTAAAATCGACCACCTGGCCCTCGACTAAGTTGCCGTTCGGATCGGTTACCGTCGCGGTAATGGTGCTCTGGGCCTGGACAACCACGGTTGCCGGGCTCGCCTGCAGGTTCAAAGCCGTCGGATTGGTGGCAATGAATTCGACGGCCACCTCCGCAGTGACGCCATTTCCGGTGGCCGATATGACCGAAGGACCGGCCGTCGTGGATGTAATGGTCACGCTGGCGGTGCCGGAGGCGCCGATGGTCACGCTCCCGGCACTCAATGTGCCGCGACTCGCGGAGAGGGCGACGGTTTGTCCCGCTTGCGCCACGCCGCCGGCGGTCCACTTGATCGTCACGGGAGTGGCCGTTCCGAGTGCAATATTCTGGCTCGCCGTCGGTGCCGTGAAGGCGAAGGACTCGTTGCTCACAGTCAAGGGCGCGGTCGCCTGGAGTCCCAAGCCCTTGGCCGTGATGGTATCCGCGCCGGCGACCGTCGCGGTGACGGTGAACGTGGCCTGCCCATCGGCGGCGGTGGTGACGGACGGGGCGCTCAAGGTATTGCCTTTCGCGGAACTCAAGGTTACGGTCTGATTGGCGATGCCGTTTCCGCCGGAGTCTTGCAGGGCGACGGTGTAGGTACCTTGTGCACCCTGAATCAGGCCGGTAGATCCCGTCACGGTCAATTTCGTCCCGATGACCTGTACCGTTACCGTCTGCGGGGTGCTCCCGGCGGCGCTCGCCGTCACGGTAATCGTCCGATTCTCCGGGCTGCCGGCAGCGGTCAAAGTCGCCGTCGCGGCACCATTGGCGCCGGTCGTCCCCTGGGTTACCGCCAGCCCGCCCGAACTCGCCGTGAAATCCACGGCAACGCCCGAGACGAGCTGGTTCTGGGTATTGAGGACCAAGGCGGTGATGGTGGCCGTGGCGCTGCCATCGGATGGAATCTGCGGCACGCTGGTTACCAGATTGATGGTCGTCTGGGTTCCGACGGTGACCGTCACCGTTTTGGAAACGCTGCCGGTTTTCGCTGTCACCGTGATGACTGTGCCGTTGGCCGCGGAGCCGGCCGTCAATGTCGCTGTGGCGACCCCGGTCGCGCTGGTGGTGGGCGTGGTGACCGCGAGTGCGCCGGCCGACGCCGAGAAAGTCACGGTCACGCCGGGCACGACGTTGTTGCTGGCGTTCTCGGCCGTGGCGGTGATGGTTGCGGTCGTGCTGCCATCCGCGGCGATTGTCGCGGAACTGGTGGTCACCACGAGGCTGGCAACCGACGGGCTGGTCGTACCGGTGGATCCGGTGGAACCCGTGGAGCCGGTGGACGAACCACCGGAAACCGCACCCTCGTCGTAGATGGAACTCGCGTCCCCGCCGCAACCGGCGAGTAACACCGCGCCCAACATCATGATGATCGATAACTTACGCATAGTACTTCTCTGCATCCCTTTGTGTCGCGGGGCGAACATGTAAATCAACCAATACCGGTTTGGACCGTCACATCAATACAGATTGGAGCCCTCACGCAGGATCTTTGGCGTGATGAAGATCAAGAGTTCGGTCTTGTTGTTGATGTTTTGGGTGCTCTTGAACAGGTTGCCGAGCACCGGAATGTCGCCCAACCAGGGCACTTTCGTATCGTTCTTCTCTTTCGTGGTCTCGAGAATGCCGCCGAGTACGACGGTCTGGCCGTCGTTCACCAGCACCTGAGTGACGATCTCACGTGTGTCGATCGAGGGTACGCTGCCGCCGGTGGCACTCGTCACCTGCGCACCCACGGTGTCGTCGCTGACATCGATGTCCATCACCACGCGGTTGTCCGGTGTGATGAGCGGTGTCACCTTGAGCGAGAGCACGGCGTTCTTGAATTGGGTGGTGGTGGCGCCGCTGGAAGCCGACTCCTGGTAGGGAATTTCCGTACCCTGGAGAATGGTGGCCTGCTTCTGGTTCGCGGTGATGACCCGCGGCGAGGATATCGTCTCGCTCTTGCCGACGTTTTCCGCCGCTGAGAGCTGCAAATCGAGCAGGTGGCTGCCCGACAGCAGCGAAACGCCGAAGCTGCCATTGGTGTTCGCGGGCGGCAGGTTGACCTGGTAGCGATTGGTGAGCGGCGCCGAGACGAGCGAGTTGGTCGCGGTCGCGCCGGTGGCCGCGGTGCTGACGATGCTGTCGGAAGCGGCCGAGGTGCCGGAGACCGAGATCAGGTTCGCGCCGGCCGTATTGATGTTGGAAATGCCGAGCTGTGCGCCGAGATCTCGCTCGAACGTATCGCTCACGACGACGATGCGCGCCTCGATCAGCACCTGACGGATGGGCACGTCCAGCGTGGCCACCAAACGGCGGATATCGGTGAGCTTTTCCGCGGTATCCTGTACCAACAGCGTGTTGGTGCGTTCGTCGATGGACAGACTGCCGCGCGGGGACAGCATGGAGTCCTTGCCGCCCGTCGTCGGTTTGATGAGCTTGGCGAGGTCGGCAACCTTGGCGTAATTGACCTGCAAGAACTCCGAATGCACCGGCGAGAGTTCCTGCACTTCCTTGCGCGCAGCCAGTTCCGCCTTCTCTCGATTGGCGAGTTCTTCGGTGGGGCCGACGATGATGACGTTGTCCTGGCGGCGTTTATCGAGCCCCTTGGCCCGCAGCACGATGTCGAGCGCCTGATCCCAGGGCACGTTCTGCAGCCGCAGGGTGAGGTTACCGCTCACGGAATCGCTCACCACGATATTCTGTCCGCTCGTGTCGGCGAGCAGCTGCAGTACCGAGCGCACGTCGATGTCCTGGAAGTTGAGTGTCAGCCGTTCGCCGGTGTATTCCTTCTTCTCCTCGGCGTTGGCATGCTTCATCGATGGCTTGATTTCGATGGTGTATTGGCTGTCCGACTGGTAGGCCAACTGCTCGAAATCGCCCTGCGCGCTGATCACCAGGCGCGAGCTGCCTTCGACTCTGATTGCATCGACGGTCTGCACCGGTGTGGCGAAGTCCTGGACATCGTAGCGGCGCATGAGATTCTTCGGCAGCAAGGTGCCGGCGAAATCGACGACCACCTGGTTGCCTTCCTGGCGCACATTCACGGGGGTGCGGGGATCGGTCAGCTGCACAATGACGCGGCCGGTACCATCGGAACCGCGGCGAAAATCGATGGTGCGGATGCTTCTCTCGACAGCCGCTGCGGCCGCCCCGGAACCCGCCTGCGGGACGATCGTATTCTTGGCGGCCGCGTCGCTCGGCTGATTGCCGATGGTGATGAAGATGTTGTTCCCGTCAAGGCGGGTGCTGTAGGGCAGCAGCGAGTCGACGTTGACGACGACCCGGGTGCGTCCGTTGGCCTCGGCCGCGAGGACGGTATCGACACCGCCCGACCGTACGTCGATGCGACGCGAGGTGAGCGCCAGCGCGGTATTCGGCAGGTCGAATGCAATGCGCGCGGGCTTGTCGATGGTGAACGGCATCGGTTCCGGTGCCGGTCCGCTCATGCGCAGCTTGAGCTGCACCTGCTGCCCCGACAGGGTTTGCACGTCGATGGCTTCGAGTTTGACCGGGTCGGCGGCCTCGGCGATTCGCGCGATGGCGGACAACGCAACGAACAGCACCGCTCCCATCATCGCCGCTCGTGTCTTCTTTCTAATCATGCTCAAATTCTCCCTGTGGCCTCAGTCACTCAATGCCAATGAGGCCGGTCGCTCGATATAGCCGCCGAGACCGTCCGGAATGATTTCGACGAGACTAATTTTGCTGCTGGTGATTTCGGTGACCTTTCCATCATTCTGTCCCAGATAATTGCCGGGTCTCACTTTGCTCACGAGGCCGTCCCTCGATTGCACCAGCCCGTAGAAATTGTTGCCGACTTTGAACGTACCGACCATTTTCAAGGTGTCGAGCGAAAAGCCCTCGAGGAACTCGCGATTGCGCCGGACGCTCGGCCTGAGCGCGGTGGTCGTCGCCGCGCTCGGTCCCAAGGGCTGAAACGGCGAACGCATCCCGCTCGCGCTGTACACGAAGGTTTCGTAGGGCTTTACTTCGGGCAACGGCTGGATCCGGCCTCCCGGCTTCTTTTTCGTCGCCGCAATCCACTTCTCCAGATCGGATTGACCGCCGGAACAGGCGGTCGTGACGATTCCCGCCATCACGGTGAGGCAGATCGCGCGCTTGAGGCTCTTGCTGCTCACGTCGCGCCTCCCGACTTCTTTTTCGTCGTCGCGTGTGTGCCGCCCTCGTCCTCGATGTACCGGTAGGTCTTGGCCGTCACGTCCATGACGAGATTGTCGTACCCCCCTGCCTTGTCATTGGCGGGGGTGATCTGAATGTCATGGAGAGTCACTATCCGCGGCAGCGCCGCGATGCCGCTGACGAAGGTGCCGAACTCATGATAGCTGCCGACCAGACGAATCTTGATCGGCAATTCGGCATAGAAGCCCTTGCTCTCCTCGGCGCCGGGTTGAAACAGCTTCTCCTGCAATCCGGCGGCGAGGCCGGTCTGCGAAATATCCACCAGCAAATTCGGCACTTCGGTCTTGCCCGGCAGCTGTCTCAGCATCGCTCCGAAGCTGCGCTCCATCTCGCCGAGCTGCGCCTTGTAGGCATCGAGGTTGGCCGCACGCTGCTGTTTGTTCTCGAACTGGCTGCGCAAATCCAGTTCATCCGCCTCCGCCTTTTGCAGCACCGGACGATCGTCGTCCCAGACGAACATGTACCAGGCGAAGGCGGAACACACGATAAAGATCAGCAGCACGAAGAAGCCCCGCACGGCGAGCGGCCAACGGCCGACATCGCGGGGATCCAAGGATTGGAGTTGTTCGATGAACTTCATTTGGCCGCCACCTTCTTGACGGTCGATTCACCGCCGTCCTCGAGATTCACGCCGACCGTATCGGAGAACAAGGTGAAGCTGGAGGCGCCGGTCGGGGAGTTCTGCGCGGACTCGACCACCTGGAGCTGCGGGTTGTCCATCCACACCGATGCATCGATGTTGCGCATGAAGGTCGACACCCGCGTGCTCGATTGGGCAACGCCATGGATTTCAAGCCGGTTGCCGGTCTCCTTGAGCTGAGTCAGATACACGCCCTCGGGCACGGTCTTCACGAGTTCATCGAACAGATGCACGATTTCGGGCCGCTTGCGCTGCAGCTTTTCGATGATCTCCATGCGCGCCACCAGGCGTTGTTTGCGATTCTCGAGGTCCTGGATGTCGGCGATTTGCGCGTCGAGCTTCACGATCTCCCTCTTGAGGAGTTCGTTCTTGGCGAGTTGCGCGTCCGTCCAGCTGGCATACATCAGTTTGCCGACGCCGATCAGCACCACGGAGGCCAGAACGGCGCCGCCGGAGGCGATGAGAAACTCGCGGCGCCGAACCTTTCGTTCTTGCTCGCGCCAGGGAAGTAGGTTGATACGCGGCATGGCAGCTCTCAGTCAAAGCTTCGCAGCGCGAGGCCGCAGGCGGTGAGCAATGCCGTGGCATCGCGGCCCACCGCCTGTGCCTTGGCCTTCGAGGACAATTTCATGTTGCCCAATGGATCGCCCTTGTCAGCCGGCACGCCCACGCGGCTGGAGATGACCTCGGCCACCCCGGGAATGTTGGCGCAGCCGCCGCAGATCAGGATTTGATCCGGCTGCGAACGGCCGCTGCCCGATGCCAGATAGAACTGCAGCGACCGGCTGACCTGTTGGGTCATGTCGTCGATGAACGGATCGAGAACTTCCGGTTGATAATTGCTCGGCAGGCCCCCTTCCTTCTTGGCGCGACCGGCTTCTTCCATGCTCAAACCATAGGTACGCATGATCTCCTCGGTGAGTTGTTGTCCACCGAAAGCAAAATCCCGGGTGTATATGACCCTCATGTCCCGCAGCACGCTGAAGGTCGTGCTGCTCGCGCCGAAATCGACCACCGCCACGGTCCGATCCATGCCGCCATCCGGCATCTGATGCCGCATCAGCGCGCAGGCGTTCTCCAGGGCGAAGGCCTCGACGTCGACGATGTGTGCCGTCAACCCGGACGCCTGCACGGCGGCCTGACGCTGTTCGACGTTTTCGGTTCGCGTCGCGACCAGCAGCACGTCCATCATGTCGGGATCTTTTTCCGACGGACCCACCACCTGATAGTCGTAGCTGACTTCTTCCATCGGGAAGGGGATGTATTGGTCCGCCTGCATCTCGACCTGACCTTCGAGCTCGTTCTCACCGAGGCTCTTGGGCATCTGGATGACTTTGGTGATGGCCGCGTCGCCGCTGATGGCAATGGCAGCCAGGCGGCTCTTGGCCCCTGAGCGCTTGACCGCTCGTCGGATCGCCTCACCGACCGCCTCGGCGTCCACGATGGCCTTTTCATTGATGGCGTTGTGTGGGGTCGGTTCCGCCGCATACGACTCAACCCGGTACTGGCCACCCGACATCGTGAGCTCGATGAGCTTCACAGACGAGGTGGTTATGTCAAGTCCCAATAAAGGACGATGTCTTTTTACCAACGACCACACAAATTTTTTCCCTTTTTACTCAGTACCTTGGAGGTCGAAATAGCCGTGCGAGAGTAGCGACGCACGGTCAAGTTAGCAAGAAACTGTTAAATAGAACGTGAAACTACTCACGGTAATCGCCGCCAGGCATTGCCGGCTATGTAAAATGCGAACCAGGAACGGTTCACACCGATGCGGACAGTCCATATCGATCATTCAGACCCCTTCGCCTTAGCTTTTTGCCGGCGATTGGTTAAACTTTGGTCTGGCAACCCCGCTGTCCTAGGCTTTAAGGCCCGTAGACCGGTGGTTTTGCGTCCTCATCTTTCGATGAGTATGCCCATGTAACCAGCGGTAATATTCAGCCTTTATCCGCCGGTGCAATAAGTTAGAACTCTTTCCAGTGAGCAGACGTTACCTAGTTCTCATCTCGCGCATTTTTGTCGTATTGGTAGCGGTCACGGCGCTGGCTGCCTTCGCCAACCTGTGCGCCTATGCTTACCTCCGGCCCGCACTGCCCGACGTCAGCAGCCTCCACGACGTCCAGCTACAGGTGCCCTTGAGGGTTTACACCCGCGATGGCCGCCTGATCGCGTCCATCGGCGATCAACGACGCATTCCGGTGAGTTATGAGCAATTGCCGAAGAAGCTGGTGCAGGCCTTTCTGGCCACCGAAGACGACCGGTTCTTCCAGCACCATGGGGTTGACTGGCAGGGCATCTTGCGGGCCGCCGTTGCCAACCTGAAAGCGGGCGGCATCCGCCAGGGCGCCAGCACCATCACCATGCAGGTGTCGCGCGACATGTTCTTGACGCCGCGGCGCGACATGAAAAGAAAAATGAGCGAGATCTATATTTCTTTGCTGATGGAAACGGAATTCACCAAGGAAGAGATCTTCTCCCTCTACGTCAACAAAATCTTCCTCGGGCAACGCGCCTACGGCGTGGCGGCCGCCGCAGAGGTGTATTTCGGCAAGACGCTGGATCAGCTTAACATTGCGGAGATGGCAACGCTCGCGGGAATCCCAACCGCGCCGTCCGTGGTGAATCCGGTGGCGAGTGCGGAAGCGGCAACCGTGCGGCGCGCGCACGTGCTCGGTCGCATGCGCGAACTCAACTACATCACGCCCGCCGAGTATGCGACCGCGGTGGCGACTCCGATGGAGTCGAGGCTGCATGGTCCGACCATCGAAGTGGATGCGCCCTATGTGGCTGAGATGGTGCGCAATGAGATGCAGGCAAAATACGGCGACAGCATCTACACCGCCGGCTACCAGGTGTACACCACCATCGATGGGCGACTCGAGAATGCGGCCACCGTCGCACTGCGCGCCGGCTTGCTGCAGTACGATCGCCGCCATGGATGGCGAGGCGCCACGGCCAAGGTCGAGCCGTCGAAGATCGACTCCACTGCAAACCTGAACCAGTTGCTGGAGGAGTTTCCGGTCATCGGCGGATTGCGGCCCGCCATCGTGCTCGATGTCATGGACAAGAGTGCCAAGATCTACGTCAAGAACTTGGGGTTGGTCACGCTACCCTGGGAGAAACTCTCCTGGGCGCGTCGCGAGCTTCCGGACGAGAAGGTCGATCGGTCACCCACGCAGGCCTCGGATATTTTCAGCCGCGGTGACATCATTTATACAGTCGGCAACTCCCGGGATAACCTGCAGTTCGTCCAGGTTCCGGAGGCCCAAAGCGCCCTGGTAGCCGAAGACCCACACGACGGCGCCGTCGTCGCCCTGGTGGGCGGCTTCGATTTTTTCCAAAGCAAGTTCAATCGCGTCACCCAGGCGCGGCGCCAACCGGGCTCGGGTTTCAAACCCTTCGTGTATGCCGCCGCCTTCGACAAGGGGTTCACACCGGCCAGCATCGTTCTCGATGCCCCCATCGTGATCGATGAAGCCGGCATGGAGCAGGCCTGGCGACCGAAGGAGTTTGAAAATGATTTCGCAGGACCCATTCGCCTGCGCGAGGCATTGGTGGAATCCCGCAATCTCGTCTCGGTGCGACTCATGCGGGAAATCGGCGGTGACTACACCTGGAACTACGTGCAACGTTTTGGTTTCGACAAGACGCAGCTGCCGAATGACCTGACCATGGCATTGGGCACGGCGTCCCTGAGCCCTCTGCAAATGGTCACCGCTTATGCGACCTTCGCCAACGGCGGATACAAGGTCACCCCCTATTACATCGACCGGATCGAGGACGCGAACGGCAAGACACTGGTCCAAGCCGACCCGGCGGTCGCCTGTTCCGAGTGCAGCCAGGCATCGGCTGAGGCCACGACTGCGGGCGCTTCTTCGGTCATTCCGGCGGCCGCGGCGGCGATTGCCACAGCCAATACCGCCGCTCCGGGAGCCTCGTCGATCGCCGCCGGCCCCTCATCGAGAGGCGCCTCGCTCGATGAGGGACACTACGACGGCAGAACGGTGATTCCGTCCAAGAATCTTGCTCCTCAGATCTTGAGACCGCAGGTAGCGTACTTGCTGGCGGACATGATGGCGGATGTGATTGCCTCGCGGCACGGCACCGGGGCGGCGGCCCGGGTCTTGAATCGCGACGATATCGCCGGCAAGACGGGTACCACCAATGAGGCCCATGACGCCTGGTTCAACGGCTTCAACAGCAGCTTGGTCGCTACGGTCTGGACCGGGTTCGATCAAGATCGATCACTGGGCAGCGGCGAGCAAGGAGCCCGAGCTGCGCTGCCCACGTGGATTTTCTTCATGCGCGAAGCGTTGGCCGGGACGCCACGTCATGCCGTGACGGTGCCGGACGGCATCGTCACGGCGAGGATCTCGCCGGTCAGCGGATTACTGGCGAGTTCCGATGACCCAAACGCCATCCCCGAAAAATTCATCGAGGGCAACCTTCCCAAACAGGAGGTCTACGAGGGAACGAACAATCAAAACCCAATGACGGATGGCGACAAACCTCTATTTTAGGGTACTGTCCTCGAAAGCTGGACGTCGAACCTATGCCGAAGAAATTTTCGCAACGCGCCGAGGATTTGCGCCGTGCGCTGGCGCAGGAGGCCGCTCGCATCATGGCAGAGCATGGAATCGAGGACTTCCTGCAGGCGAAGCGGAAGGCTGCTGATCGTTTGGGCGTCAACGACGTTGCCGTACTGCCCAAGAACATAGAAATCGAAGCCGCACTGCGCGAGCATCAACGGTTGTTCGGCCGGGATTCCCACGATCATACCCTGAAGGAACAGCGGCGCATCGCCTTGGACACGATGCGCGCCTTGAGCGAATTCCAGCCGCGGCTCGTGGGCTCCGTGCTCAACGGCACGGCCACCAATTACAGCGACATCAACTTGCATTTATTCGCCGACCGGTCGGAGTCGGTGGCCATCAAACTGCTCGAAATCGGCATACCCCATGAATTCTACGAGCGGCGCGTGAAGATGGACGCGGAGCGCAGCGTCAACTATCCCGCGCTGCGGTTCGATGCCGATGGCCGTACGGTCGATGCCACCGTGTTTCCAATCGACGGGATTCGCCAGTCGCCTTATTCGCCGGTGGACGGCCGGCCCATGAAGCGCGCGGACGCTCGCGAGGTGTCGGAGTTGGTCGAGGCCGGTTGAATATCTTCAGGTGTGCCGAGCACACATCGAAAATCTTGAACACTTGTCAAAGGACGTATTAAGCTCCTGGCAGAAGAATTGCGAAAACGCAACGAACGGCCAGGAGAGCCGTAATTGGCGCGTCGGGATATGTTGGGGGAATGGCACATTGTAATTGGGGGAAACTGTGCTGCGTTCCGCTCTGAAATTTACTCTGCTCGCGCCCGCCGTCTTGGCGGCTCAATGGGTTTGCCCGCAGGCGCTCGCCGCCGACACGAACGACGACTCCGCCACGACCGGGGCGCTGGAAGAGGTGGTCGTCACCGCCACCCGCCGCAGCGAGCGTCTCGAGGACGTGCCGATCAGCGTGACGGCATTCAGCCAGGAAAAGCTCGATGCCGAGGGGCTGCACAGTATCGACGATCTCACCCGGCTGTCGCCCGGTGTGGAATTTCAGCGTAACGGCATGAGTTCGTCGGGCAACTACAACGACGAAGGCTCCGACATCAACATCCGCGGCGTCGATTCGACGGCCGGCACGTCCACCACCGGCATCTACATCGACGACACGCCCATCCAAACCCGCCACATCGGCTTTGGTTCCATCAACGCATTTCCGGCGCTGTTCGACCTGGGGCAGGTGGAGGTGCTCAGGGGCCCGCAGGGCACTCTGTTCGGCGCGGGCGCCGAGGGCGGCGTGGTCAGGTTCATCACGCCAGAGCCCAATCTTAAGGACTGGAGCGGCTATGATCGCGCCGATTTCTCGGTGACCGATGGCGGTTCCCCGAGCTACGAAGGCGGCGGCGCATTCGGCGCGCCGATCATCGAGGATGTCCTTGCCTTCCGCGCGAGTGTTTCCTATCGCCGGGATGGCGGCTGGGTGGACCGCGTCGGCTACTCGCTCGATCCTCCGGGGACCACGGCAACTCCCGGCGCGGCGGCGACGCCGACGCCGAGCTATGACGGGATCACCACTCAAACGAATGCCAACTGGCAGGAAACGACCACCGCGCGCCTCGCCGTCAAGTGGCAGGTGAACGACGCACTCGAAATCACCCCATCGCTTTACTATCAGCGGCTCTATATCAACGATACGGCGGCGTACTGGATATCGCTGTCGAATCCGGGCGACGACGTCTTTCGCAACGGCAATGCGCTGCGCAATCCCAGCGACGATCCCTTCACCTTGACCGCCATCAAGCTCAAGTGGAATTTGGGCTTCGCGTCGCTTTTTTCGAACACGGCCTTCTATGACCGCAACCAAAAGGCGCAGTCGGATTACACGCAGTATTTGCGGGCCACCTGGGCGTCGATCGCTTCAGGGATACCCAGCGGCTCACCCCCCTACGAACTCGCCAACACCTTTCCGGCGCCGGGCGACCAGGGTTATGCCTTGTTCCAGGACTCCCAGCGCAACGTCTACGAAGAGCTACGACTCGCCTCGAACGACACGAATGCCCGCATCGTCTGGACCGCCGGTCTTTTCTTTTCCCATCTCGAGGAGAGCGTGCCGGAGAGCATCTATGACAATAACTTGAATAACGAGGTCATTGCGTATACCGGCGGCTACGATTCCGTGTGCTACCCGGGGCAGCTCTGCCCGGGCGGGTTGATTTATAACGGGCCTGTCGACAAAGTGGTGGACAAACAGGCGGCGCTTTTCGGCGAACTCAATATCAAGATCACCGATACGTTCAAGGCCACGGTGGGGTTGCGGGTATCGGACCTCGAGTACACCGGCTCGGTCTATGAAACCGGTCCCTTCCTCGGGACCACGATCGCCTCGCAATCGAGCGATACGGAAAAGCCGGTGACGCCCAAGGCGGTTTTGACCTGGCAGCCCGATCATGATGATCTGGTGTACGTCAGCGCTTCGAAGGGCTTTCGGCCGGGTGGACCCAACGTGGGGGTCGGCGCGATTTGCGACGGGAACTTGACCGCTCTCGGCCTCTCGCAAGTACCGGGCAAATTCTCCTCGGACAGCCTCTGGAGCTATGAAATCGGCAGCAAGGACACTTTTCTGGACCATACGCTGCAGGTCAACGCCAGCCTGTTCTACATCGACTGGAACAACATCCAGCAAAACGTGTACCTGCCCGATTGCGGCGAGCAGTTCACGGCGAATCTCGGCAAGGCGAAGAGCGAGGGCGGGGATATCGACGTCGTCTACAAGCCGGTGGAGATGCTGACGCTCGACCTGTCGGCCGCCTATACCGATGCACGGCTGACCAAGACTTCCTGCGCTGGATCGCTGACCTACGTGGGTGGCGGGGTATGCTCAGGTGCCGGTGAACTTACCGCCGCGCCCATCGCCTCGAACGGCGATGCGTTGCTCGGCGCTCCCTGGACATTCACCACGTCGGCGGAATATCGCTTCCCCGAGTGGCAGGGGCGGACGCCCTACTTCCGGCTGGATTACCAGCACTCGACGGCGCAAAAGTCGTTGTTACAGGGTCAGGACCCCAACAATGCCTTGTACGACACGACCATTCCCGGCCTGCCCATCGTCAACAATCTGTCGGGCAGGGCGGGGGTGCGGTTCAACGGCATCGATCTCTCGGCATACGCGAACAACATCACCAATTCGCTGCCGCTGATGTTCGAATCCCGGGACATTGCCTACACCCCGACGGACACGCTGTATTTTGGCCGCAGCGCGCGGCCACGAACCATCGGAGTGACCGCCACCTACCGCTATTGACTGAGGCGCCGTCGCCCGGGCCGGGCGCGGTTATTCCGCGCCCTCGGCCTCCGTCATTTCGCGGTCTGGTCCTGCCACACGGCAAGGGTGTCCGGCGAGCCTTGAGCGCGGACGTCGTTGTCCGTCAGAATGTCGTCGGTTGCGCTCAAGATCGCGGTCCGCGTAAACACCAGCGCCTCGCCGCCCTTCTGATCAAACTCGAAGGTGACGAAAGGGTCTTTCAAACCCCGGAGCACCGAGACGAGATGCGTCAGGCTCTTGATGTGAGTCCCATTGACGGAATAGACCACCGATCCCGCGGGATTCGAATAGCCGTTGACGATCTTGTTGGGGAAAAACGGCGATGACACCACCACGAGTTCACTCAGCTCCTCATTAGGTTCGTCGAGCGCATGGGTGACCAACGGGCTCTTGACCAGCCCGAGCATACGAAAGAGGCCCGCATTGCTTTCCAGGCCGGAGACGAATTGCCAGCTCGCCGGCGAGAACACCAGGGGTCCATAGATGAAATACGAGGGATAGCTGCCGCGCAAATCCATCACCAGCGTGGGATGTTCAGAGGACACCGGCAGTTCCACGTGCAGCGACTTCCCGGCGCGCACCACGGTAAGGGGCAGCAAGTCGTTAGCCGCTACTTTCTGGATCATGTACTGAAAACTGACCCGTAGGTCGTTGTCGATCTTCACCATGCCTTGATTGTCGATGGGCGTGGTGCCGATGTGGGTGATGACATCCCATTCCTTCAGGGGATAGGAGGCATCGCCCTTGGCGGGCCGATGAACCACCATGCCTTCCACCGTTTTGTCGAGCTTCAGATAATTTCGCAAGGCCGGATTCTCGAGCGTCTGCAAATCGTCGTACATCGCCGGCTTGCCGTCGTAGCGGCCGTCGGCCACATCCTTTAGAAAAAGTTCGACCTCCTCGTTGGGAATGATGTAGCCGATGCTCTGCGTCTCGCCGCCGACCAGCCTGCTGAAGGCGAGCCCGATCATCTTGTCACCGTCGACGGCGGGACCGCCGCTGTTGCCCGGATTGATGGCCGCGTCCACCTGGATACGCAATCCCGACACCGGATAGTTATAGGATGCGAACTCGATACGCGAGACGATGCCCTTGGTGATGGACAGCGAATTGCCACCCGTCGGAAAGCCGTAGGCGAGAACCGCATCCTTGATCCGGGGGAGCTTGCCGGCGCGCGCCAGGGGCGGATGGTTATCGAAGAACGAAGGATCATCGAGCTTGAGAATGGCCAGGTCGATTCCCGGTGCCACGGCCACCACGGTCGCAGAAACCTTGTCGCCGGCGGCACTGGCCTGGACCTGTACCTGGCTTGCATAGAGCACGACGTGCGCGTTCGTCAGAATGCGTTTACCCTCGATGACCACGCCCGAACCGGAGATCTCGCTGGGTGCTTGCTTGGTCCACGGCTTGAAGGGGTCCGGATGCCGCACCGTCGAGAACACCTTGACCACCGAGGCCTCGATATCCGGCGATGCGACGTCTTTTTGATCATGGCTCGCCTCCGCCGCGGGAGCGGGTGCAGTCAACACAAAAAAGGCCGCAAAAAGTGTGCACAGCGTATAGCGGATGAGTCTTACCATGAGGTGTCTTCGAGTCCCTTGTTTGAAGGCCTATTTGCCGCCCACCGAGAAGGCGAGCAGAACGTTGCCCGGTTGACCGTTACGTTGGCCGTAACCGGAATTGATGTAAACGACGCCGTTCACGATCGTCGCACCGCCTTGGTCCAATGACCCGCCACTCGCCTTGATGCCATTGATGGTCGGAAAATCTTTGGCGGTATCGTAGTCCCAAACGACTTTGCCATCGATCGTGGAATAGGCGCGCAGATGCCCGTCCATCGAACCGGACATGGCGACTCCGGGAAACACCGTCACCGCCGCCGCCTCGGCATGCGAACAGGCTTCCGGTCCCCAGCTGCACGCCGGGGTGGGCGACGCCGTGTACCAACGCCTGGAGCCCGTTCTGATGTCGAGTGCCGCCAATGCGCCCGAACCGTTGTCGGGTTCCGCGACGAGCCCCGACAATGCCACGTAGATTTTTCGGTAATCGGCGGCGGCTCCCCACTCGATCCCGCTCGGCACGGCATCTTCCGCCACCTTGGTCTGCCAAAGCACCTCGCCGCCGCGGTCGGGATCGAGCGCATAAACGATGCCGGATTTCTGGGATGCGAGCAGAATCTGTCTGCCGTCCGCGAGCGTGCGAAGGATCGGCGAGTTGCCGAAATCGGCGGCGCCGGTCTCTTTGTGGCGGGGAAATTGCCTGGACCATCGCACCTGACCGGTGTTCAAGTCGAGTGCCACGACGGCGTCGGTCAGCGGCTCCGCAATCTCGGTCAACGAACCGCCCGTATCCACATAAAGAAGGTCGCGCTTGGCATCGATCGTCGGTGCGGATGATACCGCAGCGCCCGCGGGACCCAGGGCCTCCGCTCCCGCCGAGCCGCGTTTGTACGGCCGCGCTTGCGCGGCGATGAGATCGGTTCGCCAGATCACACGGCCGGTGATCATATCGAGAGCGGAAACGTTGCCGCGGAACGTGCAACAGGCGTAGGTCGCATCCATGGCGGCGCTTTGTTCGCTGGAAGCAACACCCACATAAACCCGGCCATGATAGATCGTCGGTGATCCCACGATCCGCGCCAGCGGCGATGGATCGACCTGGGTCTTCCACAGCAATGTGCCCTTCTGTGCGTCGAGTGCATAGACCGCGCCGGTGTCATCGCCAAACACCGCGGCGCTTGGTGCCTTCACGATATCCAGATGCGTCAGCGTAAAACGCTCCCTGGGTTTTTGCTTTGAACTCTTGTGCTTGTGCGACTTGGCGCTGGAACGCGGCGCGGCGCTCGGAGCAGGCGCGGCGGCATTGCGCGGCGGAGCGAACTCGCCGATGGAGATGGCGGTGCGCACGCCTGCCCCCGCATCGAAAGTCCAATACGTGCATCCGCTGACGGCGTTCAACGAATACACTCGTCCGGTGGCGCTTGCCACGAACAGCCGCCCGTCGACCACCGTGGGCTGGCCGGCGGCGGCGCTGCCCTGAAACCCGAAGGCCCATTTCAAGCCAAGCTTCGATACGTCGGTGGCACGCATGCCCGGTTCGGGATTGTATCGAGTGTTCGCGATGTCCCGTCCCCAACCGTTCCACTGCGCCATTCCCAGCGCGAGCGGCAGTGAGGGATCGGCACACAGGTTGGTCTCCGGCGGCGGGGGACTCTGCGGCCGCACTGATACCGGGTTGGGAGCTGCCAGGACCACGGCCGCAAAAGCGCCCAACGCCGCTGTGGTCAATACCCGCACGCGTCAGCGCTTTTCGATCGGTAGGTAGTCTCTCTGAGTGGGACCGGTATAAAGTTGACGGGGACGGCCGATGCGCATGTGCGGATCGGAAACCATTTCCTGCCAGTGAGCGACCCAGCCCGCAGTGCGGGCGATGGCGAACATCACCGTGAACATCGAGCGGGGAATTCCCAGAGCGCTGTAGATGATGCCTGAATAGAAATCGACGTTGGGGTAGAGCTTCCGCGCCACGAAGTATTCGTCCCTGAGCGCGATTTCCTCGAGTTTCAATGCGAGCTCGAACAGCGGATTGTCGGACCGACCGAGTTTCTCCAGCACCCGGTAACACATGCCGCGGATGATCTTGGCGCGAGGATCGAAATTCTTGTAAACCCGGTGTCCGAAGCCCATCAGCCTGACGCTGTCCGACTTGTCCTTGACCCTCGCCAGGAACTTGTCGATGTTGGCCACCGAGCCGATCGCATCCAGCATGTCGAGCACCGCTTCGTTCGCTCCTCCGTGAGCGGGCCCCCAGAGAGCGGACACACCTGCCGATATGGCGGCATATGGGTTGGCGCCGGTGCTGCCGGCGAGTCTCACCGTGGAAGTGCTGGCGTTCTGTTCATGGTCGGCATGCAAAATAAACAACAGGTCGAGCGCCTCGGAAGCAACTGGATCGATCGCGTAAGGCTCGCAGGGGACCCCAAAGAACATGTTCAGCATGTTCGAGCAGTACTTGAGGTCGTTGCGCGGATACATGAAGGGCTGACCGAGCGTGTGCTTGTAAGCGGCTGCCGCAATGGTCGGCAGCTTCGCAATAATCCGATGAGCGAAGATCTCGCGGTGGCGCGGATCATTGATGTCGGTGGTGTCATGATAGAAGGCGGCCATGGAGGCAACCACCGCCGAGACCATCGCCATGGGGTGTGCGTCGTGATGGAAGCCTTGAAAAAAGCGCAACAGCTGCTCATTGACCATCGTGTGCCGCATGATCGACTGATGAAAGGCGTCGAGCTCAGGCTTGGTCGCGAGGTTGCCGGTGATGAGCAGGTTGGCAACCTCGAGGAAAGTGGATTTCTCGGCGAGCTGATCGACCGGATAGCCGCGATACAGCAGCACTCCCGCGTCGCCGTCGATATAGGTGATCTTGCTTTCCGTGCTGGCGGTGGCCATGAATCCGGGATCGAACGTGAAAACATTCAATTCCTTCGTGAGATTCGCGATATTGAGGACGTCCGGGCCGATGGTTCCGGACGTCGAGTCGAGTGGCATCGCCTTGCCGGTGGCGAGATTCTTCAATTCGTATTTGGTGCTCATGCGCGCTTCCGACGGGGTTTGAGTTGCACTTCGATTAATGGCCCGTCAGCCTTGCACGGTCGCAAAGCGGAATCAAGGGCGGATCCCTCGCGTGTCATCGCAAGGAAACCGCCGTCTATGCTTCAGCAGGGATGGCTGCTAGCCCCTCCCTCAAGCCGTTGAACGAACGGCGATTCGCAGGTCAGGGCTTGGCCGCCGCCGCCGCCGCGTATTTTTTGCGAAACTTGTCGACTCGACCGCCGGTGTCGACGATCTTTTGCTTGCCCGTGTAAAACGGGTGACAGCTCGAGCAGACTTCGACCTGCAAGTCGTGACCGATGGTCGAGCGCGTTGGAAAGGTGTTACCACAGGTACAGGTGACCGTGATTTGTTTGTACTCGGGATGGATGCCGGTTTTCATGGGGACCTCATCAAACTCATTGTGACGGCAGAATCGATTGAATCGCTTGCGTGATGTTTCAAGCATTAGATCATCGCCACGCCTGGGCCCGGGATGCAGGGAATAGAATATTCCCCTCAGCAACTCGGCCGAGCATGATATTCCTTCGCTTCAGGATGTTCAAGATCCCCCGATCCTTCGATTGCGTTGTCAGAGAACTGTAATCTTGTCCACAAGATCTGTGGATAACTCTGTGGACGACCTGCCGAGCTAGCGCTTCGATCCGCAGAAATTCCCATAAATGTTAATTTGGTCAAAAAATAGGCAAGTGGGTTTTATCTTTTTAATTCATGCGGTTATCGAGGTGATCTCGCCTAGTGCGCGCGCAATATGTCGTAGGTGCCCCATTGTGCGGGGTCTCGCCGCAAATGTGCATAAGCTCATGCGAGAAAAGCGCTTTGCAGATCGTTTAGGAATCGTCGGCCGAGCTCCGTCGCCTTATATTCCATGTCCGTAACGTGAACCAGACCACGTTGCCGCGATGCTTCCATCGGCGCAGCAAAGCTCGCCACCGAAAGCCCGGTTCGAACTTCGTAGCACTGTCGAGTAAATCCAGCGTTGAGGCGCAGCGCATTCAACATGAATTCGAAAGGAATGTCCGCGATTGGAACCCAGTGCCGCTCGCCGCCCACCTCGGAGCGCTGCGTCGCGTCTTGAAACTCGCGCGGCTGCTTCGCTTTGGCGGTACGCAGGATCCGGTCCGGCAGCCCCAGACTCAACTTGCCGTGCGCTCCGGCTCCCAAGCCGACGTAATCACCGAACGACCAGTAATTGAGATTGTGGCGGCATTGGTATCCCGCACGCGCGTAAGCCGACACCTCATATTGCCGGTAACCGGCCGCTTCCAGCAGCGCCTGGCCCGCACATTGTATTTGCCACGCCGTCTCATCATCGGGCAGCGCGGGCGGCATGGCATGAAAGACGGTACCGGGCTCGAGCGTGAGCTGATAGTACGATAGGTGCGAAGGCCCCAGGGCGCAGGCCGTGCGCACGTCGCTGACCGCCTCCTCGAGCGTCTGGTCGGGCAATGCGTACATCAAATCGAGATTGAAATTGCCGATTCCCGCCGCGCGCAGTTCCTCCACCGCGCGATGCGTATCATCGGCAGTGTGGATGCGGCCCAGACGCTCGAGTGCGCGTGGTGAAAAGCTCTGCGCACCCAGCGACACGCGGTTGATACCTGCCTCACGGTAACCCATGAACCGGCCTCGTTCGATGGTGCCCGGATTGGCTTCGAGCGTGATCTCCACATCGGCCGCGAATTCGATCCGTGACCGCAGCGCCGCGAGCAGCCGCGCAAATTCATGCGGCGGAAAGAGACTCGGCGTACCACCGCCGAAGAACACGCTATCGATTCGGCGCCGAGCCACCAGCGGCAGCTCGGCATCGAAATCGCGAACCAGCGCATCGATGTAAGCCCCGTCCGGGCTCGCTGTCTTCAAGGCATGTGAATTGAAATCGCAATAAGGACACTTGCGCACGCACCAAGGGAGGTGAACGTATAACGCGAGTGACTCGCTCATCGCCCGGCTGCGGCCCATGGTTGCAAACCGAGCAGGCGCTTCAGTTCACGCATGGCCTTGCCGCGATGGCTCAACTGGTTTTTCTCGAGCGGATCGAGTTCGGCGGCGGTCAGCCCGATATCGGGCAACCAAAAGTACGGGTCGTAGCCAAATCCCAGCGAACCGCGCGGCGAACTCAATATGAGACCCTCCCAGGAGCTCTCCGCAATGATCGGCGCTGCATGCGGCGCATCGCTGCAATCGACGAATACCAGGGCGCAGCGGTATCGGGCCGTCCAAGGTGGAGGGTAAGCCTCGAGCGCGTCGCGCAACTTGGCATTGTTGGCGTCATCGTCAGCGAGCGGGCCGGCATACCGCGCCGAGAAGATTCCAGGAGCCCCTCCAAGTGCGTCCACTTCGAGCCCTGAATCATCGGCGATTGCCGCCATACCGGCGGCGGCAGACGCGTGCCGCGCCTTCAACAGCGCGTTCTCGACGAAGCTCTTCCCCGTCTCCTCGGCAGATTCGATGCCGAGCACGCCTTGGGCAACCACCTCGAAAGGTAAACCGGCGAACAGTTCCTGGAATTCGCGCAGCTTGCCCGCATTGCAGGTCGCAATGATCAGCGGTTTCAAGCGGCCGGTCGCCGCGCCGGCCCGGGCGTTACGCAGCGCGCGCACTGAGCTGCGCGGCATGCAGACGCGTGATGCCCTGTGAGGCGAGGTCAAGCAACTGATCGAGTTCATGGCGGCGGAACGCATGGCCCTCCGCCGTGCCCTGAACTTCGACGAAGGCGCCGCCGCTGTTCATCACCACATTCATGTCGGTTTCCGCGTTTGAATCCTCCGCGTAATCCAGGTCGAGTACAGGCACCCCTCGATAAATTCCCACCGACACGGCAGCCACCTGACCATGAAGCGGATTCGAGGCGATCGCACGTCGCTTCAGCAGGGTATCGATTGCATCGGCCAGCGCGACGAACCCCCCGGTGATCGCCGCCGTGCGAGTGCCGCCGTCCGCCTGCAACACATCACAATCCAGTGTGACGGTACGCTCGCCCAACGCCTTCAGATCGACAACCGCGCGCAAGGCACGGCCGATCAATCGCTGAATCTCCTGTGTCCGGCCGGTCTGCTTGCCGCGCGCGGCCTCGCGGGGTGAGCGGGTGTGGGTCGCTCTCGGCAGCATACCGTACTCGGCGGTGACCCAGCCCTGGCCCTGGCCGCGCAGAAAGCCCGGAACGCCCTCTTCGATGGTCGCCGTACACAGCACGCGCGTGGCACCGAATGCCACCAACACCGAGCCTTCGGCATGATCGGTAAACTGACGAACGAAGGACAGTGGACGCAATTCATCGGCCGCGCGGCCGCTCGGTCGCAAGCTCACGCAGCGCGCCAACGCAGCACGGCCGCAGAGGTATTGTCGCTATAAGGCGCCGACGCGGCGACCGCCTGGGTTCCAAGATCCGTCAACGCATCACGCAATGTCTTTCCCGCCGTTTGCGCAAAGCGCACGAAGTCCTGATCCCTGAGATTGGCCCACAGGCCGTCCGTGCACAATAGCAGCACATCGCCCGACCGGAGTCGCCGACGCGTGGAAATCGTCATCTCCGGCAGCGCCGCATCGCCACCCAGACAGCACTCGACGTAATTACGCATGGGGTGCCCGTGGACTTCGGCCTCGGTGATGAGGCCCTCGCGCAGCAGCACTTCCACATGACTGTGATCGCGCGTGCGCTCGATCACCTGAGAATGACGCAACTGATAGACGCGGCTGTCACCCACGTGCGCCCAGTAGGCTGCGGAATCCTGTACCAAGCACACGGCGCAGGTCGCGCGCGGCCGAGCCTCGATGCCCAGGCCCGCACCGAGCTTCACCACCTCCTCGTGTGCGCGGCCGAGCGACAAATGCAAGAACCCGAGTGGGTCCAGGATGGGATGCGGCGTCTGCCAGAACGCCTCCAACAAAGTGGCCAACGCGGTCTCTGCGGCTCGCGCACCCTCCGCGTGGCCCCCCATCCCGTCGACGACGGTCAGCAGCACGGTCTGATCCGCGGCCGCTATGGCAACCCGGTCCTGATTCTCCTCGCGATGGCCGATAAGGCTGACGTCCGCCGTCTCTATCTGCAATGACAGCTCCCCGGGTTTCCCATAGACTTCTCCTCTGTATTATCGCTGATTTTGCCTTTCAAGGTCCTATGATTCGAAGCATGACCGGCTTTGCGCGGCGCGAGCGCCAGTATCCTTGGGGTCTCCTGGCCTGGGAAATTCGCACCGTCAATCACCGTTTTCTGGAAATCGGCTGTCGCCTGCCGGAAGAATTCAAGGGTGCAGAAGCCGATGTGCGACAGCTCGTCGCCGCCGCCGCGCGGCGCGGCAAAGTCGATTGCTCGCTGCATTTTCGTCCCACGGTCACCTCGGACTCGCTGGAGGTCGACAGCGACTTGTTGGCGAACCTTACCCGTCGCGCACGCGAGATCGCTGCCGAAACCGGCGTCGCCGCCCGTATCGACGTGATTGACCTATTGCGCTGGCCGGGAGTTGTAAAAGACACGACGCGCGATGTCGCGCCAATGATCGCTGCCGCCCAAGCGCTGCTCACCGAGGCCCTCACCGAACTGACTCGATTCCGCGACAGCGAGGGGGCTCGGCTGCGTGACGCCTTGGACCAGCGTTGCGCGGGGATCATCGACCTGGCCGACCGCGTCGCCGAGCGTTTGCCGGAGGTCCGCGCTCGGACACGCACGAAACTGCTCGAGCGCATTGCCCAGTGGGTGGTGACAGTGGACAAGGACCGTCTCGAGCAGGAGCTCGCCACCCTCGCGCAGCGCCAGGACCTCGATGAGGAAATCGATCGTCTCCGCGGCCACGTCACCGAGGTACGCAAAGCCTTTGCGGGCCATGAGCCGGCGGGCCGTCGCCTCGACTTCCTCATGCAGGAGCTGAATCGCGAAGCAAACACGCTGTCTTCGAAATCGCAGGACATCGAAACGACTCGGGCGGGCGTGGACATGAAGGTGCTGATCGAGCAAATGCGTGAGCAGGTGCAGAACATCGAGTAGCGACCGTAGGCGCCGGCTGCTCGGCGTCCGGCCGCCGTTCACTCAAGTCCTCTGGATCGATGACGATAACCCCAACAGACGCGGGGTTTCGCCCGCCAGCCCGGTTTCAGCCCAAAGTGCCGGCATTTCGACTCCCCATGCGAAGGAAGGCATCTATTTATGAAATCCGTGCTGTTGGTCGATGACGACAACGCTGTCCTGCTCGGCTTGGGTGTGCGATTGAAGAGCATGGGATACACCGTGTACACGGCGAAAGATGCCATCAGCGCGGTAGCGACCGTGGTGAAGAGCAAACCGGACGTGGTCGTGCTCGACATCTCCCTGCCGGCAGGCGATGGCTTCTTGGTATCGAGCCGGCTGCAGAATCTCGTCGGCTCCGCCGCGACACCTGTGATCTTCATGACCGCCAGTGAAAATCCTCACCTGCGCGAGCGTGCCAAACAGCTGGGGGCTGCGTTTTTCAACAAGCCTTTTGAAGCCACCGCCCTGGCAGATGCCATCGAAGCGGCGGCCTGTCCCGGCGATGCGTGGGGCTCGACACACTAAGGCCATGGCGGGCAGATCCAGCAAACCCCTGCCGCAGGATTGGCCTTTTTCTGATTGTTTGGGCCGCCGTACCACACAGTTTCGGTGGCTTATGCATAAAATGCGCGCCGAGGGCCCGTCCGGCCCGCCATCCGGGAGCGTCGCATGCAGAATAGGAAACAGCCCGCGGACGGGCCCATGACGCCGGGTGCTCAACACCGGACGCCGCCTGAGGCTCATCGCGATGCCGGCTGAGGGGCGCCTGTTCGTCGTCGCCGCTCCCTCCGGTGCGGGCAAGACCAGCCTCGTTCGCGCGCTGATGGAGCGCGAACCCAAGCTGCGTTTCTCCGTCTCCTACACCACGCGCAAGCCCCGCCCCACCGAAAAGGACGGCAAGGACTATCACTTCGTCAGCCCTCAGCAATTCGACGCCATGGTGGAGGGCAACGAATTCCTGGAGCACGCCCGCGTGCACGACAACCAGTACGGCACGGGCGTTCGCATCGTCGAGGAGAGCTTGGCAAGGGGCGAATGGTTGCTGCTCGAGATTGACTGGCAAGGCGCCAGGCAGGTGCGCGCCCGACTGCCATCCGCCTGCAGCATTTTCATCCTGCCACCCAACCGCAGCGCCCTGGAAGAGCGGCTGCGCTCACGCAGCACCGACTCGGATTCCGTGATTCAGCGCCGGCTAGCGGATGCTGCCGAGGACTTGGCTCACTGGAGCGAGTTCGATTACGTGGTCGTTAATGACCGCTTCGATCGGGCGGTGAACGACCTGCAAGCCATTGTCGGGGAGCGTGGCGCGGAGTTCGCGGCCTCGCGCCCGGAGGTGGCGCGTTTTGCTGCAGGGCTGTTATCATAGTCAACCTCATATTGGAATCCTTGTCATGGCCCGCATTACTGTTGAAGATTGTCTGCAAAACGAACCCAACCTTTTCAACCTGGTTCTGCTGGCGGCCAAGCGCGCGCGACGCCTGGCGAACGGCGCGGAGGCCACTGTCGAATGGGAAAACGACAAGCCGACCGTGGTGGCATTGCGCGAGATTGCCGCCGGCAACATCACTCTCGAGATGCTGGAAGAGCCCGAAGAGCCGGTTCAATCGCCCGTGAGTGAACTCGAGATTCCTTCTGATTTCCGCGCACCCCAGCTCGGTTTAGGGGATTAACCGACCCCGTTTGCGAACGCGTCCATGGACTATGCGTCTTCCATACTCGGTTTCCTACCCGGTGGAAGGCGGTCCACCGGAATCAGTCAGCTTTTAGACAAGCTCGAAACTTACCTGCCGCCTGCGCAAATCGAACGGGTGAGGGAAGCCTATGAGTTCGGCGCGGAACGCCATTACGGTCAGAAGCGTGTCTCCGGCGAACCCTACATCACTCATCCAGTGGCGGTCGCCGACATTCTGGCCGACCTCAAGCTCGATGCCGACACCCTCGTGGCGGCCATCTTGCACGATGTCATCGAGGACACGCCGACGGCGAAGGCCGAAATCGCCTCAATCTTCGGCCAGGTGGTCGCTGAGCTGGTCGACGGCGTCAGCAAGCTCGACCAGATCCAATTCAAGAATCGCCAGGAAGCCCAGGCCGAGAGCTTTCGCAAAATGCTGCTCGCCATGGTGCGCGACATCCGCGTCATCATGGTCAAACTCGCCGACCGCATGCACAACATGCGCACGCTCGGCGTCATGCCGCCGCTCAAGCGCCGGCGCATTGCGCGCGAGACTCTCGAGATCTATGCGCCGATCGCGGAACGCCTGGGCTTGTATGCCGTCAAGCTGGAGCTCGAGGACTTGGGCTTTCATGCGCTTTATCCCTACCGCTACAAGGTTCTCGAGCGCGAACTCAAACGCGCCCGCGGCAACCAAAAGGAGTTCGTCGGCAAGATTGCCGAAACCTTCAAGGCCACCCTGAAGAAGGCTTCTTTGAGCGGCGGTGTCGAAGGCCGGGAAAAGCATCTTTACAGCATTTATCGAAAGATGCAGAGCAAGCATATTTCACTCAACGAAATGGTGGATGTTTACGGCTTTCGCATCATCGTCGACAGTCCGGACACGTGCTACCGGGTGCTCGGGCTGGTGCACGGCGTCTACAAGCCCATGCCGGGCCGCTTCAAGGACTACATCGCCATCCCTCGCGTGAACGGCTATCAGTCGCTGCACACCACGCTCTTCGGACCCAACGGCGTGCCCATCGAGGTCCAGATACGTTCGGAAGAAATGCACCGAGTGGCGGAATCCGGAATTGCGGCGCATTGGAAGTACAAGATCGGCGGCGACACCCTGGGCGGCATCGAACACGATCGGGCCCGCGAGTGGCTGGCCAGTCTGGTACAGATCCAGGAGGGTGGCAGTTCGGAGGAATTCCTGGAAAGCGTCAAGGTGGATCTGTTTCCGGACAAGGTATACGTATTCACACCCAAGGGAAAAATCCTGCGTCTGCCCACCGGCGCCACCCCGGTCGACTTCGCCTATGCCATCCACACGGACGTCGGCAATCGCTGCGTCGCTGCCAAGGTTGATCGACGTTTGGTACCGCTGCGCACTCCGCTCAAGAACGGTCAGACCGTCGAGATCATCACGGCGAAGGGCGCGACACCGAACCCTTCTTGGTCGGGCTTCCTGGTCACCGCCAAGGCGCGGGCCGCCATCCGCCAGTATCTGAAGAATTTGAAGCGCGGCGAAGCACTCGAGCTCGGACGACGCCTGTTGGGTTCTGCACTGGAAGAGTTCTCGCTCACCTTGAAAAAGATTCCGCCGGCCGACATGGACGCCGTGGTCAAGGAATTGAATTTGAAGGATGCCGACGAATTGTTCGAGAAGATTGGCTTGGGTGAGCGGCTCGCTCCCCTGGTGGCACGCCGCCTTCAGCCGGCACACGAGGATTCGGAGCACCAAGCGGCCGCGACCGGCCCGCTGATGATCGCCGGCACCGAGGGGCTGTTGGTCACCTATGCGCGCTGCTGCTTTCCCATTCCAAACGATCCGATCATGGCCTACTTGAGCGCCGGCCGCGGTGTGATGATCCATCGACAAAATTGCGGCAACCTCGCCGAATACCGCAAGCAGCCTGAGAAATGGCTGCCCGTGGCTTGGGAGGCAACTCACGACCGCTTGTTCACCTCGGAGATCCAGCTGGAGATCAACAACCGAGTGGGAGTCCTTGCGGCGGTCGCCTCGAGCATCGCCGACGCCGAGACCAACATCGACCAGGTGCAGCTCGAGGAGCGGGACTCGAGCAATTCCTGGCTCAGGATTCAACTGCAGGTACGTGACCGCAAGCACCTCGCGCAGGTCATCAAAACCATCCGTCGCATGCCCGACGTGCAACGGGTGTTCCGCACCCTCGCCTGATCTGAACCCCAAGGAGACGGACTGCAAAGCTCATGAACAAGCAAATCGTGTCGACGACCGAGGCTCCGGCAGCCATCGGCACTTATTCCCAAGCCGTGCGCGTGGGGAACACCATCTGGGTTTCCGGCCAGATCCCCTTGGACCCGCGCACCAAGCAGCTGGTGGAAGGCGGGATCGAGGCCGAGGTGCGTCAAGTATTCGACAACCTCAAGGCCATCGTCGTCGCCGCAGGCGCCACCTTCGATGACGTCGTCAAGGCCAATGTCTATCTGACCGACCTCTCTCATTTCGCGCTGGTGAACAAGGTCATGGCGGAATACTTTCGAGAGCCGTACCCCGCACGCGCTGCGGTCGGCGTGGCTTCCCTGCCGCGCGGCGCGCAGGTGGAAGTGGAGTGCATCGTCGCCTTGTGAGCAGGGCCACTCCGGTCACGGAACTGAAGGGCGTCGGCGACACACTGGCGCTCAAGTTGCGCACACTCGGTGTGGAAAGCACCGAGGATCTGTTGTTCCTGCTGCCGCTGCGCTACGAAGACCGCACGCGCGTGCTGCCGCTGGGCGAAGTCCTGCCCGGGCAGCGGGTGGCGGTCGAGGGCGAAATACTGCTCACCGAATTGAGCTTCCGCGGGCGCAGGCAGATGCTGTGCCGGATCAGCGACGGCTCGGGATTCTTGACGCTGCGCTTCTTTCATTTCTCGTCGCAGCAGCAACAAGGGCTCGCCCGTGGCCTTCGAATACGCTGCTTCGGCGAGGCCAGGCGGGGTCCCCAGGGCTTGGAAATGGTGCATCCGGAGTACCGGCGGGCGGACTCGGCCGCCGCGAAAGCGGCGGAGGAGCACCTCACGCCGATTTATCCGGCCACCGAAGGGGTCACACAGGGAAGGCTGCGGGTGATCGTGGGCCTGGCGCTCGAGCAAATGGGAGCGATCGAGCTACCCGATTGGCTGCCACCCGACCTGCTCGGCGAAGCCCATCTCCCCTCCCTCCGCGAGGCGTTGACCTATGTCCATAGGCCGCCCGCCGATGCTCCCGTGGAGGCGCTCCTCAACTGGCGACATCCCGCGCAACGCCGGCTGGCGTTCGAGGAACTGCTGGCCCATCAGCTCTCGTTGCAGCAGCTGAAGGAGGGGATACAGAGCAACCCCGGCTGGGCGCTCCACTCGACGGGCCTCATGAAGGCCACGCTCAAGGCGGCATTGCCATTCCAATTGACCGCCGCACAAACACGGGTGCTCGATGAGATAGAGCGCGACCTCGCCAGGCCGACGCCCATGCTGCGCTTGGTGCAGGGCGATGTGGGTTGCGGCAAGACTCTGGTGGCCGCGTTGGCTGCGACGCACGCGGTAGAGTTGCATCTGCAGGCGGCTCTGATGGCACCTACCGAGCTGCTGGCCGACCAGCACGCACAGAATTTCCGGCGCTGGTTCGAACCCTTGGGTGTCGGGGTGGCCGTGCTCACCGGACGCCTGTCGGGCCGGGCTCGCACCGCTTCGCTCACGGCGATTCGCGAGGGGCATGCGGGCATCGTGATCGGCACCCACGCTCTGTTCCAGGAGAGCGTCCGGTTCAAGTCGCTGGCGCTGGTGATCGTCGATGAACAACATCGCTTCGGGGTCCATCAACGCTTGAGTTTGCGCGAAAAGGGCGGCGTCGATGGCCGGCATCCACACCAATTGATCATGACGGCGACGCCGATCCCCCGCACCTTGGCGATGACCGCCTATGCCGATCTCGATATATCCGTCATCGACCAACTACCGCCCGGCCGAACACCGGTCAAAACCGTGGTACTGGCCGACACCCGCCGGGATGAGGTGGTGATGCGGATCCGCACCGCCTGTTTGCTGGGGCGTCAGGCCTATTGGGTGTGTCCGCTCATCGACGAGTCGGACGAGATGCCTTACCGGGCAGCCGAAGAGACGGCCAAGGCGCTGACGGAGGCCTTGCCGGAAGTCGTGGTCGATCTGGTGCATGGCCGCATGCCGGGGGCGGCCAGGGAATCCGCAATGCGGCGCTTCAAGGAGGGGGCAATCCAGTTGCTGGTGGCCACCACGGTCATCGAGGTCGGCGTGGACGTGGCGAATGCCACGCTGATGGTGATCGAAAACGCGGAAAGCTTGGGCCTGGCTCAGCTGCACCAGCTGAGGGGCCGCGTCGGCCGCAGTCACCATGCAAGCTCCTGCCTCTTGCTCTATCACCCGCCCTTGTCCTCGCTGGCGCGCGAGCGGCTGGCCGTGATGCGCGATACGAACGATGGCTTCGTCGTGGCGCGTCGCGACTTGGAATTGCGCGGGCCCGGCGAATTGCTGGGTACCCGCCAGACCGGACTTGCGCAAATGCGGGTTGCCGATTTGCTGCGCGATGCCGACATGCTGCCGACGGTGCAAAAGGCCGCGGATGCTCTGCTGCGGGAGTGGCCCTCTCATGTCACACCGCTCATCCGACGCTGGGTCGGGTTTGCGGAGCAATATGGCCGCGTCGGTTAGACTAAGCGGATGCAAGCAGCCTCTCCCCCCACCCCCGGTCAGCCTTAGCAATATCGCCGTGCCGCTGCCGCGTTCGGGCATTGAACTGGGAGAGCAGATCGCAGCGCGCTGGCGCTGGTTCACCTATCGTGTGCGCTTCCATCCGCTCACCACGAACGAGTTGCCGCGCTTCATCGCCACCGTCAATGATTACGTGGCGCTCACGCGCTTGGACCGGCCGGTGGGGATATGGCTGCTGCTTTGGCCTACGTTGTGGGCTCTTTGGTTCGCAAGCCGCGGCCACCCAAGCTCGCAGCTCTTCATCATTTTCGTGGCTGGAACGGTGCTGATGCGCTCCGCCGGCTGCGCCGTCAATGATTACGCCGATCGGCGCTTCGATCCGCACGTCAAACGCACGAAAGATAGGCCGCTGGCCGCCGGCCGTATCTCCGCCCTGGAGGCGCTGGTGCTGTTTGCCGCGCTTGCTCTCACCGCGCTTGGGCTGGCGCTGCAGTTGAACAAGACCACGCTGCTCTTTGCCGTGCTCGGTGCCGCGCTCGCGGTCACTTACCCGTTCGTCAAACGCTTTCTCTCGGTGCCGCAGCTCTATCTGGGCCTTACCTTCGGCTGGGGCATTCCGATGGCCTTTACCGCCCAATTGGATGCGCTGCCGCCGCGAGTGGCTTGGTTGCTGCTGCTCGCCAATCTTTTGTGGGTGACGGTTTACGACACCATCTACGCCATGGTGGATCGAGACGACGATCTTAAGATCGGCGTTCGCTCCACCGCCATCCTGTTCGGCGACTCGGATCGGCATGTGATCGCGACACTGCAGGTGCTGACGCTGCTGTCTTTGTACCTGGTCGGCCACATCATGCACATGGGTTCGTGGTACCACGCCGGATTGGTTGCGGGCGGTGTGTTTTTTCTGCGCCAACTGTGGCTGATCCGGACGCGCGACCGCGGGCGTTGCTTGCAGGCTTTTCTGAACAATAACTATTTTGGCATGTCGGTTTTTATAGGCATTTCCCTGAACTACTTCTTCAGGTAATCACCCACCGAGGATGACTCGTCAAGGAGATGCCCGGCCGGCTGGCCGCGCCGCGTCCCCGGTCCTTCTGCTGTGTTGCAAAAGTTTTGCCGGCGCCGGCCGATAGATCGCAGGCGCACATGCAGCAAATCTCAAGGTCAACTGCCGTGATGAATGTCTTGCGAGATTCTTCGGTCCAAATTCGCGTCCAAATTCTCACCGCCCTCAGCGTGGTCGGACTGCTCGCTGTGATGCTGGTCTCGATTCTGCAGATGAATCGCGTCCTCACCGAGGGCGTCGCGGCGAAGCTCCAGGGCGAGGTGGAAGCGGCCTACAGCATCCTCGCGCACTACGAAGCCGAAGAGCGGGCCGGGCGACTCACCCGCGAGCAGGCGCAACATGCGGCCAAGGAGACGCTGCGCGTCATGCGCTACGACGGCAAGAATTATTTCTTCATGATCGACATGACGCCGAAGGTGATATTGCTGCCCTTCAAACCGGAGATGGAGGGCAGAGAAGTCGGGGACTTCAAAGATGCCAACGGATTCAAGAACTATGCCGCCATGGTCGCAATCGTGCAGAGTCACGGTGCGGGAACCGTGGGCTATCATTGGCAAAAGCCCGATTCTCAAACCATTGCCCCCAAGCTCTCCTACGTCAAGGGTTTCGCGCCATGGGGCTGGATCGTTGGTACGGGTGCGTATCTCGATGACGTTGGTGCAATGAAATGGTGGCACGGCCTCCAACTCGGCGGACTCTGCGCGTTGATCGCCATTATGGCCACGCTCGCCGGCCTCGCCGTGGCGCGCGGCATTACCGGTCCCGTGCGTCTCATCACCGCTCGGATGCGCGCTCTGGCGGCAGGCGATTCGACGGCCCCTGTGCCGTTCACCGAGTTGGCCAACGAGTTTGGTGACATGGGCCGTGCGGTATCGGTGTTCAGGGACGGCCTGGTCGAGAAGGAGCGCCTCGAGGGCGAAGCGCGCGAGCGCACGGCGGCCGAGCTGGCGCAGGCGGCGGAGAATGGGCGAATTCGCAGCGCGCTCGATCACGTGGCCGTTGGCGTCACCCTAGCGGATTTACAAGGCAAGGTGGTCTATGCCAACCCTTGCGGCACCGCTCTCTTCAAACGCCGGCAAAAGGACCTCCGCCTGCTCGCACCGCAATTCGATGCGGACCACCTCATGGGCACCTCCCTAGACTGGCTGCCGACCCAGCGGAACACCAACGACAGCGGGTCCCGAACGGCGGATCTCACGGCGGGTTCCGCGAGCCTCCGGGTGGTCGCCAACCCGGTCACCGATTCCCAGGGAAACCGGCTCGGTACTGTCGTGCAATGGATCGATCGGACCGAAGAGATTGCCATGGAAAGGGAACTCGAAGCCACGGTGGCCAGGGCCATCGACGGGGATCTCGCCGCGCGCGTGCCGGAGGAAAACAAGGCAGGTTTCTTCAAGAACCTGGCCGGCGGCATGAATCGGCTGGTACAAAACATGGCTTTCGTCCTCACGCAAATCTCGACGGCGGCGCTCGAAGTCGACACGGGGGCGAAGGAGATCTCACGCGGAAATTCGGATTTAAGTAAACGGACCGAGGAACAGGCCTCGAGCCTCGAGGATACCGCCTCGTCGATGGAGCAGATGACCGGCATCGTCAAGAACAATGCGGACAACGCGGCGCAGGCAGACCAACTGGCACGGGCCGCCCGGGATCAGGCGGAAAAAGGCGGATCCGTGGTCCAGGCGGCAGTCGTTGCGATGCGTGAGATAGAAATATCTTCGAAGAAGATTGCTGACATTATCAGCGTTATCGATGCAATTGCCTTCCAAACCAATCTCCTTGCCCTGAATGCGGCGGTCGAATCCGCGCGGGCAGGCGAGCACGGGCGCGGCTTTGCGGTGGTTGCCTCGGAGGTGCGCACTCTGGCCTCACGCAGCGGCGGCGCGGCGAAGGAGATCAGCTTGCTCATCGAAGATTCGGTGTCCAAGGTGGGCGAGGGCGCCAAACTCGTCGATGCGTCCGGGCGGGTCTTCCAGGAGATCATCAGCGGCGTCAAGAAGGTCACCGACATCGTCGCGGAAATCGCCGCCTCGAGCCAAGAACAGGCGTCGGGCATCGAACAAGTCAACCGGGCGGTCACCTCGATGGACGAAGCCACTCAGCAAAACGCCGCTCTGGTGGAGCAGGCCACCGCGGCCGCCCATGTGTTGACCGAACAGGCGGCCAATCTGCGGGGGCTGATCGAGAACTACCGGATCAGCCCCACCGGCAGCCCGGTCGGCAGCTCCCTCAGCACCCCTGCCGGCCGGCCGGCGGCGGCCGATCCTCGGCGCCGACGCTCGGCCTGAAGGCAATCGGGTCTAAGTAAACCTCGATCGAGCCGGTCGGTTGACTGCGATCATGCGCGCGCCAATACTGCCCCAACCATGCCGTCGCGTGGAACCATTCAAGAGGAGTCCGGATGCACGCTCGCAACGATTGGTCGCTGGCCGAAGTGGTGGCCCTGTTCGCCCTCCCCTTCATGGACCTCATGTACCGTGCTCAGCAAGTGCATCGTCGGCATCACACGCCCAATACCGTCCAAATCAGCACGCTGCTCAGCATCAAGACCGGCGCCTGCCCTGAGGACTGCGCCTACTGCCCGCAAAGTGTCCGCTACGACACCGGCCTGCCCGCCGAAGAACTGCTGGAACTCTCCGCCGTCGTCGAGCGAGCCCGCGCGGCCAAGGCCGCTGGGGCCACCCGCTTTTGCATGGGAGCCGCCTATCGTTCGCCGAAACCGAAGGACCTGCGCAAAGTGCTGGCGATGATCCGCGAAGTGAAATCGCTGGGTCTCGAGACCTGCGCCACCCTCGGCATGGTGACCCGCGAGCAGGCGGCGGAGCTCAAGGCCGCGGGCTTGGACTATTACAATCACAATCTCGACACGTCCCCGGAATACTACGAAAAAATCATCACCACCCGCACTTTTCAGGACCGCCTCGAGACCCTCGAGGCGGTGCGCGAGGCGGGCATGAGCGTGTGTTGCGGCGGCATCGTCGGGATGGGTGAACAAGCCAACGATCGCGCCGCGTTGCTGCACACGTTGGCCACGCTGCCGCAGCACCCGGAAAGTGTGCCCATCAATCAACTGGTCCGGGTTGCGGGAACGCCGTTGGCGGAAGCCGCCTTGCTCGATCCTTTCGATTTCGTGCGCACGATCGCCGTGGCGCGCATCCTGATGCCCCGGTCACATGTGCGACTGTCGGCCGGCCGCAGCGAATTCAGCGATGAGCTGCAGACCCTGTGTTTCATGGCGGGAGCGAACTCCATTTTTTACGGCGACAAGCTGCTGACCACCGGCAATCCGGAGACGGCGGAGGATCGCCGCCTGTTCGAGCGTTTGAAAATTGTCCCCGAACCGCTCGCATCATCGCTTGCCGAACCACGAGCCGCCGTCGGCTGACTCGAGGCCGTCGCTGCGATGGTTCCATCACTCGATAAATCCCGGGTGCGGCGTGCTTTCGACCGGGCCAGCGCCGGCTACGATGCGGCGGCCGTCTTGCAGGCGGAAGTGCGCACGGTGCTGCTGGACCGGCTGCAACTCACGGCGCTGACTCCACGCCGGGTGCTCGATGCCGGCGCAGGCACCGGGCACGCGAGCCGAGCGCTGAAGCGCCGCTACCCCGCGGCGCAGGTGATCGCGCTCGACTCATCCCTCGGGATGCTGCGTGCGGCGGCACGCCAGCAATCGTGGTTTCGCCCCGTGTTGAAGATCTGCGCAGACTGTGAGTCTCTGCCGCTGCCGGACGGCAGCGTTGACCTCATCCTCAGCAATTTCATGCTGCCGTGGGCCGACCCCGACACGGTATTTGCCGAATGGCGGCGCGTTCTCTCACCCCGCGGCCTGTTGACCTTCACCACCTTGGGGCCCGATACCTTGAAGGAATTACGGACGGCGTGGGCTCTCGCGGGCGAGAACCGCTATCCCACCCCCGATGGCAGGCTCGCGCAGGACGGCCGACTCTCGCAGGACAGCGGGCTCGCGCAAGTCAGCGGCCGCCCTGCCGCCGGACTTGCCTTCCTCGACATGCATGATCTTGGCGACGGCTTGATACGCGCCGGCTTTGCCGCACCCGTCCTCGACGTCGAGCGCTACACCCTCAAATATCGGGACCTCCGCCACCTCGCCCGGGATCTCAAAGCCACGGGCGCACGCAATGCCGCAACTGACCGCTTTCGCGGCCTCATGGGCAGGGGCACATTGAACGCCGTGCAGGTTGCCTACGAGCGGTATCGGGACGACGGTCGACTGCCGGCAACCTATGAAGTGGTGTTCGGTCAGGCGTGGGCACCGTCGGCGCCGCGGGTACCCGCGGGCGCAACCGCTCACGTGTCGCTCGAGGAACTGAAGCGCCAGCTGATGGCAAAACGGCCCCCGCCCACGGGCCTCGATTCATGAGTCGCGGTTCATGAGCTCTCGCGGCTTCTTTATCACGGGTACCGACACCGGGGTGGGAAAGACCCGAATTGCAGCGGCCTGTTGCCTGGCGTTTGCCGCTGCGGGAAGGCGCGTGGCAGCAATGAAGCCGGTGGCATCGGGCTGCGAGCGGACACCCGAGGGACTGCGCAACGCCGATGCGCTGGCACTGATGCAGGCGATGACGGTGCGCGCCGAGTACGCGACGATCAATCCTTACGCCTTCGAGCCCGCCATTGCGCCGCATATCGCGGCCCGCGAAGCGAATCGGGTCATCGATTTTGCGGAACTCGACCGATGCTACGAGGAACTGCGCAGTCGAAGCGACGTCATGGTGGTCGAAGGCGCGGGCGGCTGGCTTGCGCCCCTCGATGACACTCATAGCTTCGCCGATTTGGCGGTACGTTGGAATCTCGACGTGGTGTTGGTGGTCGGCCTTCGGCTCGGCTGCCTCAATCATGCCCTGCTGACGGTAGAGGCCGTGGAGCGGCGGGGTCTGACGCTCTGCGGCTGGGTTGGCAACTCCGTCGACCCGGACTTCGAGCGGCGGGCCGAGAACGTGGCGACGCTGCAAGCGCGAATCGCCGCCCCATGCCTCGCAGATTTTCCGTACTCACCAGCATCCGATTCGAGCGCGGCGTCGAATACCTTGATGAAGGCCTTATCGAATTTGGACCCTAAATCATTCCCTTGAGCTATCCTTGAGCTTATGGAAGAGCGGATCGAACTCGCACCGAATTGTTCGCTCACGCCCGCCGCGGCGCGCCTTTTTTTTGGGCTGACATGTTTGTTTTCGTTGGCTTTTTGCTCTATTTTTGTGTTCCTCGGCTTCTGGCCGGTATTGCCGTTCTGGGCACTCGAGATGCTCGCACTGGGACTTGCGTTGCATGCCAGCATGCAGCGGCGCCGTTACACGCAAACGGTGACCATCACGGAGTCGCGCATCAGTTTGGTTACGCGTACTCGGCATGGCGAGGCAAAACAAGAGTTTGCGCGGCATTGGGCGAAGGTTAGACTTCGCACTCCGCGATCCCGCCCGTATCCGAGCCGATTGATGATCGAGAGCAGCGGGCGAGCTTTTGAGGTCGGCAGTTTCCTCTCCGAGGAGGAACGGTGCCGCCTCGCCGAGCGACTGCGGCACCTGGTGGGCGGCGTCAACGAATCGCCGCCGCTGGGAACCGATTGCGCTTGAAACTGATTGAATGACCTGAGGATTTGTCTGAGATGAGAGTTACCAAGGCAAGCCTCTTCTCCGCCGCCGGGGGAGCCTGCTGCTGGAGTGCCGCCGCTTCCGCGAATACATCGAACGGCTACAACCTGCCAATCGGCGTCACTTCCTTGAGTGAAGCGATGTATGGCCTGCATATGGAAGTGTTCTGGATTTGCGTCGGCATTGCGGTGGTGGTGTTCGGCGCGATGATCTATTCCCTGCTCAAGTTTCGCCATTCGCAAGGCGCAGTCGCCGACACCAGCATGGTCCACAGCACCAAGGTGGAAGTCATCTGGACCATCGTGCCGGTGATCATCTTGGTGGTCATGGCCGTACCGGCCGCTGATCTCATCCTCAAACAGGAAGACATGCGAGACTCGGGACTCTCGATCAAGGTCACCGGTTACCAGTGGAAATGGCAGTACGCCTACATGGACGCTGCCGACGGGGTGAATTTCTTTTCCACGCTGAAGCAGGACTCGAATTTCGCGAGGCAGCTTGATTCTGGGATCGATCCGCATTCCGTGCCGAATTATCTGCTGGATGTCGACAAACCGCTGGTCGTGCCGAGCGGCGTCAAGGTTCGGATACTGCTCACTTCCATGGACGTGATACACGCCTGGTGGGTGCCGGATTTCGGAGCCAAGCGTTCCGCGATCCCGGGTTTCGTGAACGAGATCTGGTTCAGGGTCGATCCCGGCAAAGAGGGCATTTATCGCGGACAATGCGCGGCACTCTGTGGGCGCGATCATGGCTACATGCCGGTGGTGGTCGACGTTCGCACTCCCGATCAGTTCAAACAATGGGTGGAGGAACAGCGGGCCGCCGAGAAACAGGCGCAAACGCCGGCGTCGTCGCCGCCCGCCCCTGCAGCGCCCGCTGCGGCTGCCGCCGCTCCCGCCGCATTGACGGCCACCACCGCCCGGAACTTGAACTGATGGGCGACCTGCGACTTGAATCTTCCTCGAGCCCTTTTTCTCGGACCTTAAGTTTTCCATAGAGAGCACGCGCCATGGCCCACGACCACGCAGCCGATACCGACCATCATGATCACCATGACCAGCCCGCGAGCGGCATCGGCCGGTGGCTGTTCGCAACCAACCACAAGGACATCGGGACCATGTACCTGGTGTTCAGCCTCATCATGTTCTTCGTCGGCGGGGCGATGGCCATGGTCATTCGCGCCGAGTTGTTCAAACCGGGACTGCAGCTGGTCGACCCCGGGTTCTTCAATCAGATGACCACGATGCATGCGCTGGTCATGATCTTCGGCGCCGTCATGCCCGCCTTCGTCGGCCTTGCCAACTGGATGATTCCGCTGCAGATCGGGGCGCCCGACATGGCGCTACCGCGCATGAATAACTTCAGCTTCTGGATCATGCCGTTCGCCTTCACCATCCTGTTGTCGTCGCTGTTCGTGCCGGGCGGCGCGCCCGCCGGCGGCTGGACCATGTACCCGCCGCTGTTCCTCCAAGGTGGCAACTACGTGGCAATGGCGATCTTCGCGATCCACTTGATGGGCGCATCCTCGATCATGGGTTCGATCAACGTCATCGTCACCATCATGAACATGCGCGCACCCGGCATGAACCTGCTCAAGATGCCGCTTTTCTGCTGGTCCTGGCTCATCACCGCGTACCTGCTGATCGCCGTGATGCCGGTGCTGGCCGGCGCGGTCACCATGCTGCTCACCGATCACTACTTCGGCACCAGCTTTTTCAATGCGGCGGGTGGCGGCGACCCCCTCATGTTCGAGCATGTGTTCTGGTTCTTCGGACATCCGGAGGTGTACATCATGATCCTGCCGGCGTTCGGCATCATCTCGGAGATCCTGCCGACTTTCTCGCGCAAGCCTCTGTTCGGTGCCACGTCGATGATCTATGCCATCGCGTCGATCGCCTTCCTGAGCTTCATCGTCTGGGGGCACCACATGTTCGTCGACGGCATGCCGTTGGCGGCGCAGGTGTTTTTCATGATGTCGACGATGCTCATCGCCGTGCCCACCGGCGTGAAAGTATTCAACTGGACGGCTACGATGTGGAAGGGTTCGCTGTCCTTCGAGCCGCCCATGCTGTTCGCACTCTCGTTCCTGTTCCTCTTTACCATCGGCGGTTTCTCGGGCGTCATGCTCGCGATCGTGCCGGTGGATTTCCAGTACAATCAAACTTACTTCGTGGTCGCTCACTTCCATTACGTGCTGGTGCCTGGAGCGGTATTCGCCATCATGGCCGCGGTTTATTACTGGCTGCCGAAATGGACCGGCAACATGTACAGCATGGGGTTGGCCAAGACGCATTTCTGGCTGTCGACGATCTTCGTCAACGTCCTGTTCTTCCCGCAGCATTTCCTGGGGTTGGCCGGCATGCCGCGCCGAATTCCGGACTATGCGGTGCAGTTTTCAGATTGGAACATGGTGTCTTCGATCGGCGCATTTGGCTTCGGGCTCTCTCAGCTGCTGTTCGTGGTGGTAATCATCCAATGTGCGCGCGGTGGCGCCCGCAAAGCATCCGCAGAAGTGTGGGATGGCGCCTTGCCCACGGGCCTCGAATGGACCATTCCCTCGCCCGCGCCCTACCACAGCTTCACGGTGGCACCTGAGATCAAATGAGCGAAGCGGGTGATCGTCCGTCGCAAGTGCGGTCGCGGGTCCGGATGCGGGCGCTGCTGCTGAGTTCGCTGGCGTTGGCCTTTTATTTCGGCTTCATCGCGTTGACGGTCTATCGAAGCCATCACTGATGGACGAGCGGAAGCCGCAGGATGACAAGAGTGCTCGCAAACGTGCCAATCGCAGCCTCATCACGGGTCTCGTGTTGATGACGGCAGGCAGTTTCGCTTTCGGCTGGGCGCTGGTGCCGCTGTACGGTGTGTTCTGCCGGGTTGCCGGGATCGGCAGCGCGGAGGCCAAGGCCGGCCCTTCAACTGCCGTGGAAGCGGTCGATCTCAACCGCGAAATCACCATCGAATTCGTTGCCGACCCCGCCTCGGTGGGCAGTTACGAATTCCGGCCGACGGCCCCCTCCATGCGCATCCACCCGGGCAAGCTCTACGACACCGAATTCTTCGCCAAGAACCTGACCGCGCAGGCCTCCGTCGCCCGTGCAGTCCCCAGCATTTCTCCGGGTGAGGCGGCAAAGTACTTTCATAAAACCCAATGTTTTTGTTTCAGCCCACAGCATTTCTCCGTGGGCGAGGGACGCAACATGCCGGTCAGGTTCATCGTCGATCCCGGGCTTCCCTCCTATATCGACAAGATCACACTGGCCTATACTTTCTTCGATACCACGCAAACTACGGCAAGCCAGTCGGCCAACCGGCTAAACTAAGCTCGATTGACTCAAGGCTCGAGAGACCAAGACAACATGGCGCAAGCTCACGCTCCCGCGGCAGACAAATACTACGTTCCCCACAGCAGCCCGTGGCCGATATTCGGATCAATCTCGCTGTTCACGCTGATGCTTGGGGCGGTGGCAACCCTCAATAACTGGCTGCCGGCCTGGGCTCTGGTGCCCGGTTTCGTGATGCTGACGTTGATGTTCGTCTTCTGGTTCGGAACGGTGATCGGCGAGAATGAACACGGCATGTACAACATGGCCGTGGACCGGTCCTTCCGCATGGGCATGATGTGGTTCATCTTCTCCGAGGTGATGTTCTTCGGCGCATTCTTCGGCGCACTGTTCTACGCCCGCGAGCTGGCCGTTCCCTGGCTATCAGGCCATGGCACCAAGATTTTCAACGGCCTTTTACTTTGGAAGGACTTCAGCGGCTCATGGCCGACCAATGGTCCCGCCTCCTTGGGTCCGCGCGCCGACGGCAGCTTCGAAGTCGTCTCGCCGCTCGGCCTGCCGGCCATCAACACGGCCATCCTCTTATCCAGCAGCGTCACGGTGACTATCGCCCACCATGCCCTGATCGAAGGCCATCGCAG
>Ga0209208_10000166_pt1 | contig 73607 bp, 48 predicted proteins | sample S1TSphfallax_3_FD_187694 | JGI IMG/M metagenome (GOLD analysis project Ga0209208, IMG submission 187694) | Host-associated microbial communities from peat moss isolated from Minnesota, USA - S1T2_Fd - Sphagnum fallax MG (SPAdes) (version 2) | ecosystem: Host-associated > Plants > Peat moss >... | reverse complement strand
AGTAAGTAAGCTCGATGTACGAATAAAGCATTGCCTTAATGTGTTATGATGTATTGTGCTCCTTTTTCGCGTGTATATTTGTGTACTGAGCATTACTACTGTTGTCCGAATGGGAACTTTCGAATCAAAGGTGACTGTCAGGTATTTTGATTTCAGATTGAAGTTGGGTCTTCACGTAACACTTCTCGCAGTTCTTTACTGTAGAGTAACGCCTTTTTGCGAAACGGTTCTCGCATTTGTCTAAAACGAACGAGAAATTAACAGTTGTTTGTAAGTGCTGCAACCACTATAACCACACCCACTCTTACTGTTCAATGGATTTTAGCAATGGGTTGTTCAATAGTCAAAGCTTAAGGTTCACACCTTACTTCATGTGGGTTTAATAGCTCAAAGTTTAGAATGCAAAATCTCCTTCCTGTAATATCTCAATGTCTTCATGCAGTTGATGATCAATATTGGGCAGTTATTAGAAGTGGCATCAAGTAATGGATGGTTCTCATTGCACTTCTAAAAAATCAGAGAACCAGTTCTGATATATAACTGTGCTTCTCCAAAAAAAATCTAAGAACCAATTTTGGTATATTTCAAAAGGCTAAGAACTAGTCAAATAACCGTCTACAAATTTGCCAGTTCTTTTTCACTTATTTCATGAAAACTACCAAAGGTTCTTTGATTCTGAAAATTTTAGACCTTCTACCACTACAAAGTTAACTAATTTGTCACCACTAGAGGATGAAAAAAAATAGTTAACTTAGAGGTTGTCACAACCTGAGGATGATAAAAAAAAGTTAACTTAGAGGTTGTCACAACCCGAGGATGAAAAAAAATAGTTAACTTAGAGGTTGTCACATCCCGAGGATGAAAAAAAATAGTTAACTTAGAGGTTGTCACAACCCGAGCATGAAAAAAAATAGTTAACTTAGAGGTTGTCACAACCCGAATATGAAAAAAAATAGTTAAAGTAGTTAACTTTGTAGTGGTAGAAGGTTTGCAAGCTTATGTTAGCCTTCAATGAGAACATCATGAACCGTTTAACTGATGTTAAGCAGGCAAATGGTCTTGAATGGGACAAGTACAAAAGGTCTGCCACATCGGCATCTTGTGGGACTGCAGTGGCACCACATCTGCCATTCAAGCTATTTGATTTCCAGTTTTATTTTGTATGTGTAGCTCTGCCACGCATGCAAGTTACACATTATAGTCTATAACCTATCATTTCATTCATGTAACCCATATTATCTATGCATGCCAAGAGAATCCATTGATTCATGCATGGTCCTATAATTCATGTGTAACCTTTTTGCCATTTCAAATTATCTTATTACCTGCAAAAGATTGCAAAAACCCTTATAACCTTGAAATTTGAACCTGCAAGTGCCAAATGGGGGAATCTTAATCTCATACAATTGCCACCAAACTCAAAAGAATTTATATGAGTATATCTGGAGATGGTGGTCACCAAATTAAAAATCCCTTCAGGCTTATTACCTCTTTCCACAACTATTTGTCGTTGTACACCATGGTATTGAGCTACTTGCATGTTTGTGAAGGTTATGGACATGTGAAAATGAACATGATGGAAATTGTGGCCATCAAAATTTCCAATTCATCTCACTTTTGCTACCTCTTTGTGATTGTACAAAGTACATCTTCTCAACAATTCATATCTTTCTCTAAACCATAGTGTTGTTATTTGCATGAAAGTATGAAAATGGATGTGAAGGTGCAACTTTGGAACAATGGTATGGAATTGCTAAACAAATTGAATTTTGATTACAGCATTACCACCATTGAACAAGAATGTGTGTTACATTTTCATGAACATGGCATACCCTCTTTCAAGAAAATTTGAAAATGTTTTGTAACTAAGGATCAGGGGGTTACCCCATTGGCTAAGACATGAGGCTAAACCCAGCCAGGTTCCTCTGGCTTCGCCCTCACTAGCCTTGTGCTATTTTGTATTTTGTCATTTTTTCAGCGCATGTGGGGTCTAAAGTGTTCTAATTTAATTTTTTAGAACTTGAATCTTTGGTTCTTCATTAAACTAAAAGCCGCCCAACACTAGTATATAACTCATATTGAAACTAGCATAAAACTAATACATGATCAATATTACTTCAACTGATATTAAACTAGTAGGGTAGGGTCCTTGTACCAATGTTGGCAAGTTTTGGGACTTCAGGAGGTTTAAGTTATAGGATAGGTTCTAATGTATTTGGATACGAGACTTTTTTATTTTTTTCTGGATCATCCGTTGAAGCTTAACTAGGTAACCTATGAGCTTTTAGTGTTCTCCATGGTGCAATGTGCACAAATTTCAGCTATGGTCATAGACATAAGTGAAAATAAATTCAAAAATCAAAAGACATAAGTGAGATAGCAAAATAAACTACCAGCAAATGCAACTTGATGTCTGTGTTACTTGGTGCACAAATATACACAAAACTTTAACAAAAATAACTAAATCAACATCAACTAATTAGGATGTAAATTGAGTGATTGACAAAAATCTGGATTAGTCCCCATTATTTGCTTGCAAGTCACTGAAACTCTACAAAAAGTCACTGGAAGTTCCACTGGAAGTTCACAAGTCATTCTAGCTACTTGATTGCTACAAATCAACATTAAAACTAAAGTGATCTTCGATTAGCTCAAAGATCAATTGATCACTTAATTTTGTCAACATTCCAACTAAGTGATCAATTTAATGTAGAATGCAAGCTAGAAATACCAAGAATGCTTTGGTCTTGGAATAGCCTTGGTTAGCATGTATGTAGTCATTTCTACAATTGAGACTTTGCATTCAATTCTAACTACTCCTACATTTACCATTTTTTGCACATAATGGTGTTGAATGTCTATGTTTGGTTTTAAAGTGATGAACTAGATTTTTGGTGAATGAGACACACTTGATTGTTCAAGGATATGGTCATGTTCTTTTCTTGAGTGAATCCAAGCTCATTGAAAAAACTATGCAACCACATGGCCTTTCTAGTTGCTTGTGAAGCAACCATTATATTTTACTTCAATTGTGGAGAGAGCAACTATTGGTTGGTTACGTGAGGACCAACTTATTGCCCCATTATTCAAAAGGAAAACATAGCTTATTGTCAATAGATCCCCACTAGTAAGTACTAACTTTTAGTTTTATGCAAAATACTTTCAAAATAGGTGTCAAAATGATGGATAAACTACTGGTTTTCAAATCTAATAACAATATTTTCCTTACTGTCTTGATAAGTTCTCCACTTGCAAGTACTAACCAAATTTTGTTAAGCAAACCTTAATTCCTTTTCATTTTTTACACCCAACCTTTATCAGTCTTGCCACACAATTTAGCGCTTTCAAAAAATATGAAAACTTACAAAGAAAAGTGACACACAACCAAAACAAGGAGGAAAGGAAATGGTACCCCATTTGCCTCCAAATCCCATTTGGAACAACAAGAATTCAAAGCAATCTACCTTATGTCCCAATTTGAACTAGTTGTCAAAATTGCCTACATGTTCAATATTAACCTCCCTACCTATCTAATCCCACTCTACTTACCTATCTTATCCTTATGTTGCCTACTTATTCCCTTAACACCCACCCCAATCTAAATCACAATAACCCCAAATAATCACATCACATGTGGTTTCATATTACAACTAATAGTCTTTTGTTATTTATAGATAACATAGTAATTTTTAAGAACCTTCCAATGATCTTTTCGTGGCCTATGCATGAATTGAATCACTATTCCCATGGCCGTGGCCAATTACAGTCTTATAACAATAAGTGCATACATGAGATTGCCAACAACTTCCTGAAAAGGAACTTTTTCCATTGTTTCATGCTCTCCATGTGTCATAGTTTTCTTATATTATAAAAAGTTTGATGTTCACATCAAGGGGTTTGTTAATTGGTTTGCAATCCTACATATTAAATTTTAATAAGATTTCATGAATGTATTTAATTGGCCCAATCATATGTTCTTTTATCACCAATTCCTCTTCACTACAATGCCCAGATAATAATCTACCTCCCCAAGATCTTTCAATTCAAATTTGCTAGATAAGGTATCTTTTATTTCATTTACCACCCACATCTTTATGTTAATGATGAACATGTTATCAACATACAAGGTTTTAAAAATTCATCAAAAACTTACTAATTTCATAGGTTCATTTGAAATTTGCATGAAACTTGTTTCATGGGTTCATTTTTTTACACACAAATGCCTACATTTAAAACATGTATAATAGGATGAAGAATTTTCACCCGCTTGAAAATAGTTCATCCTACTTATACATGCATCATACCTGTTTTAAACACATGATATCCATGTGTAAAAAACACAAACTCATGAAAGAAATATTTTTGCATGATTTCCATAATCAAATCTTGAGATAAATTTTTTTTAAGTTCACACACTTAATCATTTTCATACATAAATGTTATGATTTGATTCACATATGAAAAAACCAATTTTTTTGAAAAATCCATTTATCTTCTCATCCCTAATTTTCTACACTTATTTAAGCTCGTATATGAATTTATTTAATTTGCAGACAAGATCTTGTCCAATCGCTTCATAGCCATCCAAATTGCTCATCTAGAAATCTTCATCCAATTCTCCATTGCATTTGATGTCCATCTAATCTATCTCAAAGTCAAACATTGCTTTAATGGACAAGAATGTTTTGATACAAACTAATTTTGCTACAAGTGCAAACGTTTCACCAAAATCAAAACCATGAGTTTGAAAAAATCATTTTGCCACTAGTATTGCCTTGTACCTATCCAATTTTCCATTTGCTTTTAATTGATCTAAAAAACTTGGATTTTGAAGTTACTAGGTCTTTCTTTCAAGAAAAGGTACAAGTTCCCATGCATTTTTCACTTTAAGTGATTGGAATTATTCATTTGTAGCTTTCTTCCAATTTTCACCATCCACCTCCTTTAAAACTTTAGTTAAAATGACTAGTTTGTTTTTGTAAATGCCATGGAAACAAAATGAACAAATTTTGCCAATGCTCTTCTAAATTGCTATGATTTTGGTTTCAACTAGCTTTGTGTTTATACCTTTTTTTTATCACATTATGAGAAAAAGGAGTGTTTTATAACTGACCTTGCAACTCAATTATTGAATTGCATTGCACACTTGCAACTCGTTGTATATATGGTGCAACTCATGTCAAAACAACTCATTTTCAACTACTATGTAATTCCGTTATAATTGCCCCTAGATGTCATACTAACATCATTAATTGTCATCCATTTATTAAAATCTAACATGTGGCACTATGAAAATTTTTGGGCATAAAAATTACTTTCTTTTCAAAATATTGATCTGCATTGTCCATTATGATTATTAATGATGGTTCAAAATTGTGGCATGTGGGATAATAAATTTTTTGCCACATGGTATATTAATTTTATTTTGAAAAATAAATAAATAAATAAATAAATATTTCAATAATTAAGTAGGTCATACATAACCATAGGTAAGTAGGTTGGTAAGTTTTAAGACCTACATACTTATGTATTTACTTAGGACCTACCTACCTACTTACATAGGTAGGTAGAAAGTAGGACCTATTTACTTGCTTAGTTAGGTAAATAGGTAAAAAAGGACAAAACTAAAACTAAAGAATAACCATGAAATGTTTTTATTTTATTTTATGTTTCGCCTTCAAAGTTAAATTATTTTGAGCTTGTCCCAAACTGGCACATGTATTTTAATGTGAAAACATAAGAAAACAAGTGTGACTTGGATCTGTGTCAACATAAATTTTTGATGACTAAACCCTAAGAAATGAAATATATGTTGATGGATGTACTGGTAGAAAATGCCAAAAGAAAATATAGTTAGCAATCAATCGCTTAAAAGGAATCACATTTTGCTTCTTGATAATTTTGATATTTTATGTGTTTTTGTTGTTTACAAGTTATGGAATTTATTGTGTTTAATGCACTCCTAAGTTCCTTATTGAACCCACTTGAGGGTCCAAGTGTGTTGAATCGTGGAAATATGGAACTTGGGGGTTGCTCCCGACTTCCAGCACAAAAAGGGGGTAGAGGGGCGTGCTATAAGTCTCGGGATTAGACTAGGAAGAGGGACTAGATTATCAAGCTTGAATTTGCATCCAAAACCAACCACAAGAGGGTTAGTTAACATTCGGGAACACCTTTGGGTGTTGGGACAAGCCACGGGCACTTTGACACACTTGACTCACCACGGGCCGGACTTGGGGGAAGCCACCACCTTCCCCCATATAGTATTCTCTGCAGCTCCCCGCGGGAGCTACATCCGAATGGCACATTTTCCCGGGACTCCCAAGGAGGAGTCCCAAAACTGTCCTGGGTTGGACTCCTGGGACTTTGGACATTCACAAGTCCTGGCTCTGACCTCCGATTGGAGTGAGGTCTAAACCAAAGTTGTAGCTCTCCTCAAAAGCTTTCCAATGCTCCATCGCACTCCATCTGCAAACGTCAGGAAGATATCGATTCCTGACTTTTAGTGGTCGGGAGTCAAATTGCCAGTTTGACTCCCGGCCCTTCTTTTGCCCATAACTTGGGCTGCAGATGTCCAAATGGTTCATGCGAGGCCATTTTGGACATTTACACTTCAAGACCTTTCCATTGATATAAAGAACACCCCAATGCAAGGTGTTTTGACCCCTGCTATCGAGCTCTAAAAGTTCGGGAGTCCCGGAGGACTCCAAGTCCCCAACTTTGGGAGAGTGAGTTTCATCCTCACACTTGGCCAAAGTGGGGTTGCGACAGTGTTGTTCTTCATGGAATGTCAACGCCCAAATCAGATGTTGGTGGTGGAGCGATGTTTTCTGGATTTCTTTTGTTTGGTGATGCATGATTTGCTAATGGGAAATAAGAAGGCGATTAGTGAAGGGAAGAGATAAATACCTAATAAGGAGGAAAGCTAAGCAAGCGGGTTTAATTTCTCATTGAATTTGGTTTTCAATTAGGGATGTTTGTGTTAAAAGTTTTCAGGGAGAATGTTTAAAGCTTGGACTTTGAAAAGTTTGCTCACTTTTGTTTCATTATTTTATGTTGCGTTGAAGTTGGTGAATAGAACATTAGGAGTCAATGTGTTAGTAGAGTTTTAGGACGTAAGTGATGAAAGGTTCAAGGGGGTTATCTGGACTAGCCTTCGTGGGATTCTTATTCAAGTTGAACGTGCTTGAAATAATTAAGAAAGGTGCATGGGAAAGATTGAATACCTAAATGTTTGGGAGTTTTGAACAAGTCTTATGTAGTGGGAGATTTCTAGGAAGATCTTTAAAAGATGTTGTAGATATTGCTTGTTCAATCTTTGCCATCTCCACACCTAAATTTTTGTTGGGATTTTGGAATGTTGTGTAAAGAATTCAATTTCTATTATGATACCCAATGGAAGGCCATGATAGTCCATAAAAAGAGGAATTTGGATTGTGTTAATCCGTCAAAGTCCTATAATCCTATTATCAAGTTATAAGAAATTGTATTGCCCCCACATACATTGGTTGTGTGTTTACAAGGCCTCTTATATTGACATATACACTCAATATTCTATTGTGACAAATTAACATATAAATTTGTATGCTACCTTCCTTTTTGGTGACACAAGCCTTCTTTATATAATTTGTAACATGAGATTCAAAGACAAAACATATTGGTTTATTTTTTTAATTGTTCCTTAATTACAAATTGAATTGCAACTATGGAAAGATTGTCCCACATGTTTGGTGCTTGTTTTTCATTATGTAAATTATACAATTAAATTAGTGATTATATGACAATTAAATATGTGAATTAATTATTTGAAATAATGGTTTGAATTTATTTTTTCAAGTGATTAATTATCAAAATAGTTTATTTTATTTTTTGAAGAAAAAATATTTGAAACATAAAATTTTGAATTAAATATATGATAATTAATTGTTTGGATTAATTATTTGACTTCAGATAATTTATTATTAGATGATTAATATTCTAATTTCATACAATTATTCAACTATCATTTGAAGTTTTGAATTTTTAAAAATTAATCAATGAAGTAATTATATGAATCAAACTATTTATAATGCATTATAACTCATTATCCATTTAACTAATTAGTTCATAATAATTAGGAAATTAAATATTAACTAATAAATTAATAAGAAATAAATTATTGAAAAATAACTTACTAAATATTAAAATTTTAAAATATGAATTTGGGTAGAAAACATGAAGTATAAATAGCCATATCCATATGTACATCAAATTGAATTTTTAATACAATATACACATTGTTTGTAATTTCACATCATGAATTTAAATCATTAATGATTTGGTATTTATTGATGAACTAATAATTATCTTAAATAATCGATTTAATTCATTATGAAGTATCCCCAACTTGGATAAATAATTAATTTGTTAGTTACTATAACTTTAATATATGAATTACACTTATTTATTTATATAAATAGTCAAATTTTGAAACAATAATTCTTTATAAAACATTACATATGAATATGTATTTTTATTAAGTTATAAACAATAATTATATGATAGTCATAACATAGTTGAACAATAGTATTTTAGCAATGACACACTAATGGTCATATTAATTGTATCAATGAGAATCATAGTAAAAAATTAGTTGCAAATGTATCCCACATTGGGTGGTGGAAATGTGAACACATGGCATGATCACATGTATGTACATTGTACAATAGTTACAACATAGTTGTTGCTTTAGTGAGACATTTACAATAGTTCCAAGTAGTTGCCACATGCAATTTTTGAAAAAATCAAACGTGGTTAACTACATATGTATGTACAATGTGCATAAATTACCAAATAGAAAACCCATATTCAACTCACTTGCAACTATAATACAACTAACTAATTTTCTAACATGGTAATTTACTCATTAATACATTATATTTTTAAAAGGATAACTGCACAATAGTTGTAATACCCAAAAGATAGTTGCACAATAGTTGTGTATGAGTTCTTTTTTGAGTTTTAATTATAGGGTGGTGTGATTTCAACAAATACAATTTTTCATAGTGTCATGTTTGCTTACATAGTTAGGTATGAATAATTTCCAACTCATGGTGAATTACAATTACATTCCCTTTTGTGCATTCCACAACTACATCAAATGGTGGAATGTTGATATTTGTTGATCCTTCATGAATTTTTTTTGCTACATGGTGTGTTATTGGTGTGGTTGAATTATGAAAAATTTCATCAACAGGTGAAATCATGAAGAGGAGGATAGTTTAGATTGTCACCCTTGTAATTTTTCTAAATTATATGCAAGCATAAAATTTAAAGCCATATTCAAAATCAACATTGTTAAGTTTTTCATTATTCATGTTGTCATAAACTTTAATGGTAATCATCATAAAAAATTTAGATGAATTTAAAAAAGATTATGGATTTGTAATCGACTTTTGAAATGACAACATTATGTTTGTCACATAGAAAATGTGAAAAATGTGGATTCAAAAAATATGTCAAAGTAAAGTGAAAATAAAAATTAAGAAATAAAACATCATCAAATTAAGTGGATTGAGAATTTCCTAATATACATATTTTTCAATTTAAAATATTTAAAATGACTTGATTGCCATAAATTTTTATCCTTGAGAATCCATGCCACATTAAAAAATTTAATCTTTTGCATGAATTTTTTTATTAATCACGTGCTTAGGGATATTCATAGGTTGGATTACTAATATTTATGATTAAAACCATAGGGGATAATTATAGGATTTATGGTTTGATAATTAGTAAAAATACAATAAAAATTGCTAGTGTTAAATTATGGACTTTCAAACACCACTTTTGAGCCACCTAACCATGCTTTCGCCCCAACTTCTTCACTAGGTTCCCAATCTCCTTTCTAGAAGTGTACACCTCCCACTTCTAATGATGATACATAATCTTGTATGAAAACTTAAACATTGGTTTAATTTTGTTGTGTAACCTTCTCTACTCCATCTTCATTTAAGGTTTTTCATTGAAGATCACATTCCAACTCACAATTAACTTTTCAAGTTTTAAAACAATTAATTTGTACCTTTTGGATTCCAAATTGTAGTTTACAAACACACATTTGTAGATTGTGACAATTTTGACCTTGTTTCAATCAGTTTATGATGCATAAGTGTTGCATCCAAAAATGCAAAAATACTCAAGTAAAGGCTTTTTCCCACTTCATACCTCTTTTAAGGTCATTATATTGAAAAAACATGTGCGGATTTCAAGCTTTGATGTATGCTAATGTGTTGACATTTTTTGCCCAAAATATTAAACTTAACTTGGGTTGTTGGTGCATCATGCAATAAACAACCTCAAAAATTGTGCAAATTAACTCTTTTAATGACACCATTTTGTTGTGGTGTGTATGGATTAAAAGTTTGATGCATAATCCCTAAAGTTTTGAAAAGATCTCCAAACTCTTGCAAGCAACATTCCCCATCATTGTTAGTTTTGAGTAGTTTTATCATATTCCCAGCTTGCATTTTGACAAGGCTTTTGAATTTTTGAAACTTTGAGAAAACTTTTACTTACTTCATAGAAAGTTCACAAAATCCTTTTGGAAAATCATATGTGAAGGTAACATTCAAATAGCTCCCCATATATCTAAATGGACAACTTTTACATCACAAACTTCCCATCTCACAATTTGATAATGGAAATTGTGTGTAAATTGTTCTTTCATGAGTTTTTGTTATTTCAACCCAAATGTTATGGGTTTAAAACATGTATGATGCACATACAAATAAGATCAAATATTTTCAAGTGGTTGAAATATTTCATCCTATTTGTATGTGCATCATACGTGTTTTAAACCCATAACATTTATGTGTAAAAAACACAAACCCATGAAATAATAGATTTTGTGCAAATTTCAAACAAACCAATGAAGTTAGTAAATTTGTAATGTAGTTCATCTTGTCATGAGATGTTCCATTTGTTGATTTGGTTCTTTGTGCCACTTTCCAAGTGTGCAATCATTAAGTGTTTGCACATTATGGTTACCTTATATGGACATCACAATGGTAGTTTTTCGTGTATTTTTTAAATAGAAGAAAATAAATAAAATAGAATTCATTGAATTTTTTATAAAAGAATCACTTATTTAAAGCTATCATAATCAACCTTTCAAGAAAGAAAAAAAAATCAAATTTGTAGATAACCAATAAATAATGGACTTTTGAATTTTGCCCACACTTTTTGTCACACCTACAAAACTCATGGATATGTGATTTCATCTTACAATGTGTTAATCTTATGTGTTTGAAACTTTGGGATATTATAATTACGTCTATAAAAAAAATAAAAATTGAATGAATGGAATGTGATTCTAATTTATTATGTTATGGACTTTTTTAAATCCCAAAATTTGTAATTATTTAAAAAGCCCTTTTAAGCATTTAAAAATATATATTAAAAATATATATTTTCAAGCTAATTTTCAATTACACTAGAAAAGGACTTTGAAAAGGGACTTTAATCCGCCAAAATTGTGAAACTAATGTGTTTTCGCCCCATCACAAAACACCATCTCAAACTTGGTCCCATTTGGGATTCCTTTTTTAAGCTTCTATTTGAACAACAAGTAATTCATGTTTCCACTATTGAAATGACTTAATCTTTGGTGCCATAGGCTAAGATCATAAAATTTGAACTACTTGCCACTTGTGCATTTTTTACAACAGACCGGGTTTCACAATTTAACATTTAAAATTGGCTAATTTTTGCACCTTCTGCCATTATGTTTTTACCACTATTTTTTACAATGCAACAAGACTCTTCAAACTTGATTGTGTGACCCATGGAAACAACTTGTATCATTGGAAAATATTTAAAATTAGTCTTGGCATGTAAAGTACATTGTTGAAAGAAACATTTATCTTAGTTTTTCCTATCTTTAAAATCACCGTGACTTTACCTTTGCCTATTACTTCTTGAATTAAATTATTTCCTAAATAAAATTTTGTAGGTGGAATCTCTTTAAAATCCTAAACCACTCCCTTCTATGAAAAAGGTGCATTGATGCATCAAAATTGACATACAATGCATTATCATCAAAAGAAGCAAACAAAGTTTAAACAAATCTTTTACCACAATCAGCAATATCTTTTTGCTCTTCTTTTGCTCATAGGTCTGTTTTTTTTTCCTTACAATTTCTAGCCCATTGTCCTTGTTCTTTATAATAGTTGCCAGTTTCCTTACTCTGATTTCATCCATGTCGAGAGTTTGATTTATTAACCATCAAAGCCACAACTTTTCCATTCTTCTAGGTTTTTCCTTTCTCCTTCAAATTAGCCTTTTGTTCAACAACATTGTGTTGACTACATCCCATGTATGATCTCCTAATTGATAAATCTCCAAGGTGGTGATCAAATTCTAATAACTTTCTAGTAGACTTATCAAAAGGACCATCGCCTTTACTTCATCCAACACTCCTACATCAATGACATTTAATTTGTTAGCCATCATCACCAATTTATTGAAGTGAAATTCCATTGTGTCCAAAGGATTCATCTGGGACATGAAGTATTTTCTTGTTAAATTGTTTTTATTTGCCAAACCTTCATCAATGTGATGTTTGGCCAAGGTCTCCCAAATTCCTCTTGTAATGGTCTCCCTTTGCATATTCATAAATTGATTATTTGATAGACTTTGAACAAGTAAGTTTAGATCTCTATTATCCTTCCTTGAGTAATTTAATAAATTTTTTTCATTTTTTTCATATAGCTTTTTTTTAGTTCCATCAATTGATCCCCATAGCTCCCTTGCCTTCAATAATGTCTCCATCTTGAACCTCCAAAGCATGTAATGTTTCCTTTCAAACTTATTCACAACTCCATATTATGGGCCCATAACCTATGAATTTTCAGCATTCTCCATGATGTAGAGTATGCAAATTTTAGTGGTGGTTGTAAACATAAAATTAAAAGACAATGTCAAGTAACAAAATAAGTTATCAACAAATGCAAGTTGATGTTCACATTACTTGGTACATAAATATATATAAAAATCTTAACAAAGATTAACTAAATGAATGCCAACTAATTACGATGTAAACTAAGAGGTCAATATAAATTTGGATTTGTCACTGTTATTTGATTGCAAGTCATTGAAACTCTGAAGAAAGTCACCAAAAGCTCTACTAAAAGTTCACAAATCATTTTAATTACATGATTGCTACAAATTAGTGTAAAAAGTAAGGTGATTCTGAGTTAGCCCGAAGATCAATTGATCACTTCATTTTGCCAACATATCCAGCCTCTTTTCAAAATTGAATTAGAACATGAACCAAGGTATTGTCTAATGTATTTTTCAAAAGTGAAATTTTGTCAAAAAAAATTATTAAAAATTATTAATTAAAAAAAAAAGACTTTCGAAGTTTCATTTGGATATGTCTCAATGATTTATCCACATAAATTGTTAATTTCATAAATTGATTTTCATTATCTAGCCCAAAATACAGAAGGATGACTAAAGATTTATAATTTATTTTTTATTTATAGCTAGATCTAGTTAAATTTTCATAAGGGTGATCGTCACTTTGGCTAGAAACAGAAATCTTTTTAATAAGAAATACATTAATGTTGTCCCAGTTCGAATAGGTTCTCTACATAGAAAAATAAAACTTTATATATATGAGTTTCACTGTACATTTTAAATAAGTTATTGATTTTGATTGGTTGTACATAATTAATATTACATAATCTATGTCTTAAATTGTGTAAAGGAAATTGAACTAGACTTAATCTTAACCTGAATCAACTCTAAATTCTTTATGAAAATCAATGGAACCAAAGGTTATGTTTGAAATCAAAAACCAAACAACATTGATTAATATTAGGTGCATGCCTACATACACCATACCATACCAAAATTGGTTCTGATTCTTGAACTTGGGTTTGTTTGGTAATATCTTTCTTGGACTAGCCATTAATTTGTAAGAAATTAGAGCTTAGGGGTGGATTACACTACGGGGTTTGGGCTTAGGACCACACAAATCTAAAATCCCTTGTTGGTCCAAATTATGAAGGGTGGTTGGATTTACATTAAGGTAATTTAGAGGCAAAGCCCAAGCAAATGATTTTGGATGAAAAAACTTGTTGGAACTTTACATGGATAGTTCTGAATAATGTTGTTTGGGACCTTGTTTGGGCCTACTTCAAAAGAGGTGGGCCTAATGAAAAGAGTGAGGGCCCATGGGTTCCAAAGTAATCTTAGCCATTGATTTATGATATTAATATTTATAACTTTTTTGAAAGATAAGATTGGAAGGAATTTTTGGTAGTTCTTCATAAAATTGTTTGACTTTTAAGGCCTAAACATTTTAATAATAGTAAAACATATTTTTTCTTTCTTTCTGAATAATAAAGTTGAATGGAATTTTTAATGGCTGGCTTCACAAAATTGCCACCCCTTGAAGCCTAAAACAAAACAAAATGGATTCAACTTGTTTCCTATTATTTCAAAAAATAAAAATGGGATGGACTTTTTGGTTCCCCCTGCCCCCTCCCAGCAAAATTGTTCCTTTAAAGTCTAAACACGATCATTTAAAAAAATATATATATATATAATTTTCTTAAACAAATAAAATTGGCAGGAAATCCATGATGTGTGATTGTTTATGAAAGGTGCAAAAGAGGAGAAAACAATCGAAAAGGATAGGATTTTAAAATTTTAAAAGAGAGAAACCTAGAATGAGAGAGAGAGAGAGAGAGAGAGAGATGAATAAAAAGTTAAGGCAGCCACATTTTAAAACTCTTTTTTAACAAAATATGTTTTTATTAAAAAGATGCACCTGGTCCATTCTTTTGGTCCATATCGGGTCACTGTGAACAAAGGCCCTTGAGCCATAGCCCATGGGTTTTCCCATGGTTTCGTCTAAAGAGTGGGGCACCAGGAGGTTCTATGGACAATGGCCCACGCCCTCTAGTGCAAACAGCCCCCTAAATGTGGTAACCTGGATTGACTGTGCAACAGCCCCAATAATGATTGACAACTAGATGTTTCTGTAGGTTCACATGTTGGGACTTGTGTTCAGCTTTAAAGTTGGAATGCCTTCGTTTACGTACTCAGGAATTGGAGGTACATTAAGGCTTCCAATCAATATTGGAGCAATTCCAAAACTGAACACTGCAATTACAATCATGCCTTCACCACAGCATTACTCACTAAGGAGCCAAATTTATTGCCACCAAAGTTTGGCAGCTTGAAATGACAGCCAATGTTATGTTATTTGCCCAAGCTGCATATTAAATCCATAATTTCACATGGGTAAATGAGTTACGTTAATCAGTGGAGACTGGAGGACTGGAGACTACAACACTCTTTGAATTCAATCTATTCACTTGCACCTGTTAGTATGCTGGTCCAAGAAACAAAATTTCTCAAGATCGGTCTCTGTACCTAAAATGCCCAACCTAATTTAGATGGCATGACATAGTGATGTTATGGTCACACAGAAATTTTTTTAAAAAAATAATTAAATTATGATCACATGTAGAACATAATAGTTTTAAATCATCTTATTTATGGTCACATCTATCTATGAAGGAAGGTAGTTTGTTTCGTTTTGTTTCGTTTGTACTGATGAGATCCACCGAACTGGGATGCTTCAGATCGTGTTCTTGGTCTCTTTGGAAAACTCTCAGGGAGGAGGGGCGCATCAGCTTGGTTTCATGGCGTTTGGACTTGCAGTGCAAAAGTTTTTGAATATTGAATGATTTCCTCACTGAGAATTAAATTAAATTGTAGCTGAAAATTTCAGAGGAATTGGAATGTGCCTCTGGTGTTGTTGGAAAGATCTTGATGAGCAGGATTTAATGGAATTTATTTGGTAAGATTTGGATTTGGAATGTGGGAGATATTAATTTTGAAATGATTTCGCTGTTGAAAATTCAAATAAATTCCAAAAAACCAGGTTTTGAAAGGAAAAATCAGTTGAAAATGTGGTAACATTTGGGCCAATGGCACAGGCCACAATAGTGTATATAAATATCCAACGTCAAGTATAGGCTCTTCCTGGCCAAGAGCTGAGTGGCAACTCCTGAGAGTGAAGAGCTCCAATGTTCATCTGTCAAATTTATACAGTAAATTGTATTTGCAGCTCCAACTCCAAAGAAGCGATTTCTCATGAAATGATGGAGAGCTTGGAGTCAAATGGATCTCTCTGGTCCGGGTATTGACGTCAAATTAAAAGAAAGAAAGAAGAGTCTGAACAGTTGAAAAACTCAAATATCATGTAAGGCTGAATCCAAAACACAGTCCATTAAACTAGAAGACGTCAGGAGGATGATGGACAAAAACATTTAAGCGTTTTTTCACATCAACCTAGGTGAAAACCTAGTTATGCACTTATTTGAATTTATGAAGAACCACCAGCTCCAGTTTTTGAAATATTTTCAAAAGCAGAGAATCACTTGGTGCCGGTTCTCTGAAAAAAATCAAAATCAAAGAATCGCCTGTCTCAGGAACCAGTTAAAAATTGGTGCTTTCATGAAATAAATGACAAACAACAGGTGGGTTTATTTTCAATATTTTTGATCATCATGGTTATGTGTCGGAATAGTTTCTTTGATTTTGTATAGAACTATGGTTATGAATCCTAAGAACTGCCCTGATAACCGTGAAGGGTCTGTTCCTATTTGTAGTAACTGCTCGCCTGTGTCAGGCGATTCTCAATTTTTTTTAAAGACCTGTTGCGTCCAGGTTTTAGAAGAGTTTACGAGACTGGCCTAAGTTTTTATTTTTTTTATAATTATTTTTCAAGAGACCTGGGCAAGGTTTTAAAATTTGGGAAAAATATTTTCACCTAGGTTTCAAAGCATGGGGTCTCACACATTTTAGACCTGTGGTATTCAAATGTGGTTTTCACATACCAGTTTTCAAAAGTTATCTTATTTCAGACCTGTAGTTTTTTTTTTTAAATCGAAAAAGTTACACCAAAATGTGGGATTAAAAAAAAAAAAAAATTTCTAACATTTCATATATCCACAATTTCATTATGTTCAAATGAATCTTCAAACTCCTCTAATTCCTTCTTAAAATCTAAATAATTTTCAATTAACTCCACTAAATTGGAAGATGGTTTACAACCATCTCTAGGATTAATTGGCCAAATTTTGCTAATAAAAATTAAAATATTAAAATAATCTAATTGTAAATGACATCTCCTTAAGTTTGTAAATATGTCTGCTAAAAAAAAGCATTTCAGTCTCAATTTACAATCTTACAATGCCTAAGATTTGGTGGGTAAAAAAATCAATAGTAAAAAATTTGCCTTCATGCTTTCCTCACCATTGAAAAAGACATTTGATTTTCTTGGAATCCATTTAGTAGCATCTAAAAATCAACAACTCCTTGGTGACAAGTATTTTCATTGGTTTGGTTGTATTGACAATTTGTTCAAAAAAATCCAAATTGGAATCTTCATCAAATGCTTGTTTAACACATTCAACTTCATATTTTGTCATTGAATACAAATGATAATAACATTTTAAAAACATAAATATAAAGATCATCTATCATATTCCTCAACAATATTCACACCTTCCCCATGACCAATAAAAAAAAATTAGATGAAGGTTTTTAAGTCTAGAATTTAACGTAAAAAATAACAAGTTGTGAATTTTTCTTTCTTTTTCAAATTTTTTTTTTAAAGGTAAGATTCCAAAACATCAAAAACTTCCCTTTTAATTTTGGAAGCAAATGAAAACAACTTTAGAATAATTCCAAAATCATCATTTCTCAAATTGACTTGGGTTAACAAAGTTGTAACTTTTTCCCTAAATTTTAAACACAATAATGGTGCGTATTGCTATGCATTAGAAACCAACAAATGGCTACTAAATTGGCTCAAAACACAAGCATTCATAGCACGAAAAAATGAATCCACAATTATTTTTTAAATGTGCCATGTAAGAAAAGGTGACACTTTCCCATTGATTTTATTAGTATTTTCTTTAATGTAACAAAGGATAATAACTTCTTTGAATTGCACAACTTCTTGGAACATAATGATTTTGATAGCAAATTGGCAAAAACATTTAATCATGTTATGTTAGTATGTGTAATGAGCAAAATTTAATAAAACAAAAGGAAAAAAAAATGTTGTAAAAGATAATTAAAAGTTCACCTTATTTTCTAGTTAGAATATTCAATTTTCTTATGTAAAGTTTAAAATTTAAACAAGCCTTGTTTCATTCATGTCTACCTTTCCCAATAAAATTAAGCCAAATTATACATTTATGCAAACATTTTTGTCAATAATAACATATTAACAATTTTTTTTAAAACATGGATAAAACAAGTACCTTAAAAACATTTATCCAAACTTAGGACTTCACATTTCAAAATAGATTCCAAAGTAGTTGTCATAATATTCAAATTTGACCCTTAATCTTAATTGACATATGCAATGATTTTTCTTCTCAACCCCCGTACTGATCAAGCAATTATGTTAACTTGTTGGCCAAGATTTGATTAGTTATATTTCTTGCTTCAAACAAGGCATCACAAACACGCTATCATTGCCAATAAATAAGGTTGTACATCTAATGTGTCCACACTCTAAACACCAAAACAATCCATTTTAATGAAAACTTTCTAAACACTTTCTAAACCGGTTCACTTAGTGTGAAACTGGTGTTATTAAAATAAAACTTCCAAAAGTTGGATCCAATGTGATAGTCCTTATCCCTGTTGGGGTTAGACCCAACAAACCAATAATCATTTGTTCAGGCTCAGAAATGCAAAACCAAAAGCTTTAACCAAACACTTTCCATAAACTATAAGTGCAAGTATTTTTCACAATCAAAAGGCCTTGCAAAAATTCTTTTTACAACACATTATCTTTTTTGAAAAAATATTTAAATCAAAAAAATAAATTATAACGAATGTTCATTATGTCCATTAAACTAGTCACAAGGTTTTTGTTCTAATGTTCCCATAGTTTCCTCTTCAATATTCATTTCATTTTTGATGAATATTGTATTCTTATTTTGAATGTACTCCATTTACAACTAGAAAGTTACAATACAATTAGCTAAAATGGAGAAAAAATATTTTTTTTGACAAAATAATGAGTTTAATTTCTAGTTATTTCAACTATGTTATGAAAAATCAAATCAAAACATTTACAAACATTTACAATTATGAAAAAGTTGGTCATTTCTTTCCTTTCTTTTCATCATCTAAAATATAAGGTGTAAAAAACTTGAACTAATACTTTTTGTGAATAGATGTGTTTGTTGTCTTTGTATACAAAAAACCCAAAAGTTCAAAAACAAAGAAACACCTTGAAAATAAATGGAATTTGAAAAAAAAAAAAAACCTTAAAATTGAAATTAAAACTTGAGAAAGCCTCCACCTTTCCCACACTTGCACAAAGTAAAAGAAGGGTAATACCAACTTGAAAAGCAAGGCATAACCAAGACCGGTGCTGAGGAACAAAAGAACAAGAATATCATAATCAAGAGAGGGCTAAGAAACGACAAGAAGGTACCTTAAGAAGTGTTGAATACTAGAACCAAGAAAGGTGTTGACGAGTAGGAGCACACAAATCAGAAAATGAGTGAACAAGTAGAAGAAAAAAAACAAAAAAAAGAACCAACAGGCAAAGGAACAAAAACAAAAGCCAAATAAGAAACACAATGCCCAAACCCTTTCAAAACATAAGTTACAATTTATTTTTTCACAATAACTAGCTTTGGAGGATAAATCTTATTTATAATTTGAAAGGTCGTCATTTTCTAACAACACTTCTTAAACCGTAAACCTAACCTTAAATCTTACTTAACATCTAAATGATTGTTGAATGTACTAAAGTACTAGGTAAATTTTAAAACCTTGAGCTTGTTATCTTTTAATATGCTAATAGAATATCAATATTTAATAAAATAAGATCAAGATTTCAAATGACTAGTTTTTAATCCAATGAGAATTGGTGGACATGTTTCAAACAAGGTATGATGATAAGTAATATCCCAAGATATTCAATTTGAAACTTGGTTTGAAATCCTACCCGGTTTTCAGCCATTTCTGATGCTCACCCAACATTGATCAAAACCTTCATAAACATAAAAGAAGGATGAAGCTGTAATTTATCAGATCCATCATAGTAGAAAAAATATTCAATTCCATCTATTGAGGCAAATTGAAAAATCACAACTTTTTTCAATGGTCCTCTCCATTATCTTGCAAGTTTAAGAAATCTTTAATGATATGAACTTGGGTAATCATCCAAATTATAATGTTTTTACTTTTTCAACAAATGAAGTTTCACTACATATCACACGAGAAATAAAAGGTTTATTACTACATGTGAAGTCATTCCTAAGCTTGCCAAAATGTGATGGGAATTAGTTGAAATCTTTTTTAATAAAAAATTCAAGGTGTTTTACCATGTTTGGAGGTTCTTATTTTTTCAAATATAAAACCAGCAGGTAAAGGTAAGGTATATTTAAACCCAAATGATTTTCAAAATCAAAGAGCCAATTCTAACCTTTGACCAAAAGTTTCAAAAAATCATAGTCATTTTTGACCCTTAACAAAGATTCTAGAGAAACAAGGAACTAAGGTAGAACCAATATTGTGTAGGCAAGTTGTTTTTGATACATTAGGTAAGAGTATGTTAAGGTTTGGGTATACAAAAATTAAGATTTTTGGTATATAGCTAGAGCTCAAGTACCCCTTCTATCATATACTTCAAGGGGGTAAAAATAGGTTTGTGTTTTTATCTAATTAATTTTCCTAAAATACCCTTTTAATTTATTTTTTTAATTTTTAAAAAGATCAAATCCAATGTGAAAATGCAAGAATAAAAATGTTTTGATTCATCCTTGATAAGGATAAACATGCAAGCCAGTCAACATTTAGTGCATTAGAAGATAGTGGCATCACAATAGGCATTCAGTTGGTGATAGAATCTAAAGGTAATTTGTAGCTCATCTGTGGGTGCTTCAAAAGGTTTTTGAATCATCCAATTTCATTAAATAATGATAAAATTATATGGGGATCTTCCATTTTGAAATATATCGTTATCACATTCTTGTCACCTCTAGCATGTGCATTTTTATCACTTGTTAAAATTTCGCCTTCATTCATTTTTCGCCTGTTTTGAAACCCAGGTTCAACCAGAACCCAGGGTTTTCGAGGGTGGGCAGGTTTTTGTAGCAGGAGCTTTTTCAATTCGCAACGGATACGAGAGCGGAAGCTGGTGGGTCAAGAGCGGAAGCTGGTAGACGGAAATGAGATGTTGGAACTTCTGTCAGCAGAACCTCTGCTGCGAGAGTAGTAGCGTCCGCCATCGCTGAGCAGCAATAACAACAACCCTGCGCCAAGCACAAACGCTAGCCTGGATAGTTCCAGGTTCTTGGTTCCAAGTAACTCAGTAAATTTTAGTAAAGTTAAATTAAAAGAAAACGTAATAGATGGTGAGAAAAGTAAATTCTCTTTTTCTGGTTTCTTCTCTCTTCTCTAAACCCTAAACCTCTTCTCTTTGGTTCTCTTTCTCTTCTCTTCCTTGAACCCTAAACCTCATCTCTTCCCTTCTCCGAAGCCCTTCTCTTCTCTTCTTCTCTTCTTTAAACCTCAGACCTCTTCTCTTTCTCTTCTCTTCTTTAAACCCTAAACTTGTTCTCATCTCTTCTCTTTCACTTCTCTAAACTGGAAAGCACTGCCTGGATTTTTCCTTTTGTATTTTCAGCTTGCCGTTTTTTCTTTAAAAAAATTTATTTTAAATATATTTTTTAATGGCTAATACTCGTGTGTTTTATGACTTCTCAAGTCCTTTTTATAAAATAGACATTGATTTAGGGTTTAAGATTTGAAGAACTTCGCGTGGCGCTTGATGTTGCACTGATGTTATGTCCTTTCATTGTAGCGTTGGATATTTTCACGTTGAAGGACACTGCCAAAACGCATTGTAACAATGCCGAGCTCAACGTCCTAGACAATGCACCCCTAGCAGTCTACTAGGCAGCCCTAGCCGAACATTGGCTAGTCATAGGCCTCAAGACCGACAGCTCACCTGTTGACACGTGGTTGTCCAAGATGAAGGCGGCCATCGAGAACATTGCGTCTTTCATGGCTGTTGGCAACCTTGCGGTCAACCAGCTAATGGAGCATGAGGCGACCACGATTATCATAGCCAAGGCTGCGTTTGTGGAGGAGCCCAAGTGGACCACAGTGATGGCCAAGAACGTGTGCTAAGTGGTCAACTGGGATGTGGAGACCTTGGCCAATGCGCCCAAACAAGAGGAGCGCAAACTTAACCTGCGCCTCATGGGCTTTGAGGCCAAGGAAGGCGAGATCGTAAAGGAATTGGTGCAATAGTTCAACACAGAGTTGTTGTAGGGCCAAATGCAGCTGCACACCAAGGTTGTCATCGCCACGTGGCAACGGCTTGTGACTCTGCGGGCTTCCGCTTCCACAACGAGAACTTGCCCCGACACGGCGGGCTTTCACTTCGACAACGAAAGCTTGCCCTAGCACGGTGTTATTGAAATTCGCAACAAGCGAAGACCACCAAGCCACGCTACGAGGGCGCAAAGGCCTAGCAGGGACCAAGCTAGGCTTGGATGAGGACCTCACACCTTGTGCAACAGGTGCACAAGTCGGAGTTATGGCCATTGTTCAAGGAAGCCAAGGCGACAAGCAAGTGTGCCTTCTAGTGTGGAGCCAAGCTCTTCGTTAACAACACTCAGATTTACCCGCCTTTTTCTATCTAGGGGCACGGGGACCAGAGAGACCTATGCGTGGTATTATGAAACATGCACGTGGGTGGTGTAAATAAATTGGAAATAGGGGTGCAAATACTAGAATTGTTTCAGGGTGCTGACCTTGTCTTGTTAACCGAAACCTAACATTTCCCAGGCGAACATTTGCCACACGTTGAAAGGTTTGACTAATTTGCAATAGCGCGCACTGTGCAGCTAGGAAAAACAAAAGCGATAAAACATAGTGGGGGGGTTGTTGTTTACTTTCGTAGCCACCTTAGCCCAAATTTGTCACAATGGAAGGAAGGAAGCCATGATTCTTATCTATGGCTATGGGTCAAGAGGGGTGTTGCCCCTGACTTGTTTGTTTATGTGGTGTACATTGCCCTTGTTGGTTCCAAACACAAGAGCGAATCCTTGTTCCAAAACTTGGCAAGAAATATTGTTGAAGTTCAAACTTTAAGGGGCATAGTACTATTGGGAGGGGATTTTAATGCGCATATTGCAGCTCTACCAGATGCCATTGACACTAACGACCTTTGTGAACTGTTACAGGCACCTGAGCTCGCTAAGACTAAGCAACCAAACATTATGGCTAAATGACAAAACCATGACAGCAGTGTTGGTGGCTAGGGCCACGAGCTCCTGGACCTATGTTGTGACACTGGGTTGTTCATCTTCAATGGCCGGACACCTGGTGACAAATCGAGAGAGTTCACTTGCTTGGCAAATGGGGGGCGTAACACTATCGATTATATTGTTGGTTCACCCGTAGTTTGGCAAGCTGCTACATAACTCGAAATGATAATAGATGACATCCGTTACTATGCGATGGGGGGAGATTCTGACCACAAGCCATTGCACCTATGGTTGAACATTGATTATAGTTTTGTTGAGCCACAACATATGGTTGTAACAAAAAAATTCTTGCCTAAGTTCAAATACGATAAATCAAAAGTTAAAGAGTATCAACTTGCCCTAATAGTGAGTCTTGGAAACCTGTTGGTTATTGATTCGATTGGGCATCTGGGGGCAAATGGGTTAGCTGACCTATTGCAATAGTGTGTGGGCGCTATAACATAATCTACTTTTGGCAATAAGCCTTTGGGAAGGAGCTGCAGAGGGAGACATTGCCATGAACCTTAGTTTGATGCTGAATTGCCGTATAATGAAACATGAGCTAAAGTTTTGGCTAAAAGCCAACCCCAATTCGCACACTACTAAACATCATGAAAATAAACTTAAAAATTTATTAAAAAGGAAAAAAAATTTCTTGGAGATTATAAGAGCTCAACATATGTGTGTGCTTACCAAGGTGAACACGCTTTCATTCTAGAAAAAGTACCGGCCAAAGGCACTTGTTGTGGACAAGATCAGTGCAACTACGTTTTTGGAAGGCTTCTACGAGCTAATTAGCTAGTCCCCGCCATCCATAACGCTGTGAATTGATCATTCGGCTCAGGTGACAAAACCTCCACCTAGTCACATTTTAAACACAAATATCACACTTGTTGAACTACTTTAGGCGTTGAAAAATTACAAACAAACAAGGTTGTTGGTTTGGATGGTATGAAAGTTGAGTTCATTTTGGATGCGGGAGAGCTACTACACATGCCACTATTGACAACGTTCAACTAATTTCTAGCAGAAGGCTTTCCAAAAGCCCTTTCCATTGGGGTGGTCCATGCGTTTTTTAAAGGAGGCGATGCTTCTAACTTTGACAACTAGAGGGGGATAACAGTTGGGCTTATTTTAGCAAAGTTGTTCACTATGATCCTTGACAAAAGGCTGAGCAAGTGGGTTGAACAACATGGGTTGCGTGCCAAGGGTCAAATTAGGTTTCGTAAAGATTATCGCATTATTGACCAACTCTTCATATTGTGTACTTAGATAGAATAGAGCAAGGCAAAAAAGAAGCCACTTTATTGTTGCTTTGTGGACTTCAAAAAACCGTTTGATATTGTGCCGTGTGAAGTGATGTGGTAGGTGTTGGTTAGCCTTGGGGTGGAAGGACGTTTCTTGCAATGCTTGCAGGTGTTGTATGCCAAGGATAATGTATGCATTAACCACCCAAGTGAGGGTCTCACCTCTAACTTCAGGTGTAATCGAGGTGTGAAACAAGGTTGCCTTTTCAGCCCCCTATTGTTTGGGTTATATTTGGATGCCCTGGAGGGGTGCTTGGACGATAAAGAATGCGATGCATTGGCCCTAGCAGATGTGCGCGTATGGTTGTTGTTTTTTGCAGATGACCTCGCTTTAACATCGGAGTCAAAGGTGGGACTACAACAACAATTAAACACACTCCAATAGTTTTGTGCTAAACATGGACTTACAATGAACATGAAAAAAAATAAAATCATGGTGTTCAACTCTGTTGACCCATGTTAAGAGTTTGTGTTTGAAGGTGACGTTATTGAACGTGTGAAGACCTTCAAATACTTGGGGATGCTACTCGAAACCACCCCAAACCTAAACAAGGTAGTGGAACATTTGGCAACTACTAGTAGGCGCTCATTATTCACACTGAACTATCGTTGTGTAAAGCTACGTATTATGGATGTTAAGCTACGTTGTGACCTCTTCAACATGTTGGTACGTTCCACATCAAGCTATGCTTGTGAGGTTTGGGTGGACTCCAAGAAAATAGAAGTGATTGAAGTAATGTACTGAGGGTTCTTTAAGTCCTTCCTTGGGTTGCGAAAAACAACCAGCATGTCCATTGTGCTAGCAAATTTTGGCAAATTCCCTTTGAACACTTTGCATGAGGACAAGTGTTGCTATACTATATCCATGTGAGCACGGTCACTAAAGACTACATCTTGGGAAAGGCATGGGAAGCCCAGCTTGCTATGCTTACTAGAGGAAAGAGATGTTGGGCTGGATCCATGAAAAAATGGCTATTCAAGAATCAACCCTAGGAGGTGGCAAGTTTTCTGCACATAATGTTGAATGTAAAAAAGGTGAAGGATAATATGCAATTGGCTTTCGTTGAAAAGTTCTTTACTAACCTCGAGATTGGGACCAGCATGTAGACAAGATATTTGCGCTTCAAGGGTATGTCGTACGAGAGCGAAAGCTATTTATGTGACATTAGCTATGTTTAGCTGTGGAAAGCTCTGGCCCAGTTTAGGTGTGGCGACATGCAACTTGAAATAATGTTAGATTCGTGGAAAGACGTGCCATACGTAGAGAGGCTTTGTTGAGGCTGCGATTTGGGGAAGGTAAAGGATGAAGAACACTTGCTCTTTGTCTGTCCAAATACAAAGAAAGTTCGGGAACACTTTTGTTTGGCCTTGCCCCTCACCGACAATAGCACTCTTGTTGAGCTCATGCAGATTACGAACATAGTCACCCTGACCAAGTTTGTGGCATGCTACCAGTACCAGAGGACAATCTATCCTCCATGATCTACCTTTTGTCCAATGGACTCTTTGGTCCCAAGTGGACATAAATTTGTAAACAATAAATAGTGAGTCCTCAATTTTATTTCATATAGTTTGTCCAAAGTTCTCGTGCCCCTTCTCATTTATACATATAAAGATGAGTAAAAGGGGAGGAATGACATATTTAAATAGAAAATTTTATTTTATGGAATGTTCAAAGTTTTAGTTTTTTATTCATTTTTTTGGTGATGGGCCAATCAAATTGGCTCATTGCAAATTAAAAATGAAAAAAAGATGTTGAGAGGTGCCCCATCTAACTAGTAGAACTAACAAAGTTTCAGGTTTAGATCATACTTACCTTTTTTTTTCTTTTTCTTTTTAACAATGATGCCAAAACATATCTGACTTTAGGTACAGGTATTTCTTGCATATAACTAAGGGTTACAAATAGGGTATAATTGACCAAATTTACATACCCCTGGGTATATGCTGCATTAATATATATTGATATTAAGAAAACAAGTGAAGATGAATTTCATATTCTATTTATATTTAAAGGGTATATCTGGGTAAAAGTACACTTGTACAACACTGATAAAAACCAGTGTTGATCGGTTATTAAAAAAAATCGGATATCATTAAGATATTCTTATCTGAAAATTTCATCATGATGTTATTTTGAGTGATACCTCAACTGAAACCTTGATCACCAATTCTCACGTAAGTGAAAACCGGATGGGAGAACTGGATAATGAAAAAATATGTTGAGACCTGGTTGAGATAAAACCCTTTACCTGAGTCAGGTTTCTCAGGTACAATGTCCAAGGCATTAGGCTTAATGCAGAAGGTTCGAAGATTAATGCACAAAGTTGGAATTAATTTTAGTAGTTGTACTGTTCCTAGCAGTGAAAATATATGTAGTAGCAGTGGAGGCATTCAAGAAAAGGGAAAGACATGATGAAAGTCAGTTTACCACAAAGAATTGATGTTTTTTTGAGTTTCACCCCCCCCTAATTCTAATGTTCTTGTTTTGCAAGTTTTTTTTGAATTTCACCATGTGTATGACCAAACTCAGGGTTCGGGTGCTGTTTTTTCCTTACTTTACAGATAACTTTATTGCTTGTGATTTTTAAGAAAATAAATAAATAAAATAATTTTAAAATAATTATAATTATTAAAAAAATTTGAATAAAATTATTAACTGGCTTGTGAGAACTGTCAAATGATAATTGATTGTTCTCAAATTTATGAAAATTAACATTGTGAGAACCGATTCAATTTTTAAAAAAAAAACTTTGATACCCTAATTTGGTGTATAAATTTTAAAAATAAAATGAAAACCAAAACCTTTTGTAAGTTATTTTGTGAAAACTGAATCCAATGCGTATCAAAAAACTATGATACCCAACCAACATTGGTCAGGACCTACCCTAAACCACTGGTTTTTTCATGTTTACAAGCAGTTGAATTGATTTTGCCTCGCTTCTTAGAGCTAGATTACTAATAAGACTTACTTGGTGTTGTTGGGTGTTGAACCAATACAAGAACAATGTTCAATTCACTACTACTACATAAAGCATTTCTTGAAATTTCTTAACTCTGGTTGGGGAGCACCCTAAATCTGTGAACATCCCACCTTAGCCTTTTTCTACTGGCGAAAAAATGTTTGAAAAAGTGGTTTTGGAGGTTTACAGTTGCTAGAAGTGACGGGAAAAAAATCACCACCTCATGATCTGCACAAGTATAGGCTTATGAGTCAAGGCAGAGGCTGTGGACATTACCAAGCATAGAGACCTGCTATGATTTTATTCTTTTCTGCCCGTGATCACGGCAAAAATGGTACGCAATCCATTTTTTTAAATGCCCCACCCCCCATCCCCCAAAGTGGAGGAAAAAAATACACTAGGTAATGTGCCCTCCAATTACACTAACAAAATTGGAGAAGGTCTCACCTGTCATCTTTACTACATCCTAAGCCCCTTAAGTTTGGGAGTGTCCCCTCCCCTGAGCTTTACTCTACCTATATAGATTGCTCCATCCCATAAAGTTAAATTATGGGCTTTGGCTACTCACTAAATTAAGACGTTTCAGATCTAAAGTTCCAAGTTTCAAAATCAGTAGACTAGGCACCTTCATTTAAAGAAGTTGTGTTTTAAACAGCCAGTGGAAAATTTAATACACTAGTCATTAAGCCGCAACCAGCTCCATGATTGGGCACTACACCCAACAAATATGAACTTACTAGTAAAATTAATTACACTTGTAACTTGGCCCCAAAGCACCTATCTAGTTCGTCTCTAATAATAAGATTGGCCTTCTTGCGTAGTTGAAGCGCTATTTCTTCGCTAGTTCTCTCGGACATCTTCAGTCCTGTGTTGTTGTGACTTGAATTTTCTGGAATTCGGTAATTTAGTTGCTATCTTATGTTTTTTGGCGTTTGGGCTGCAAATTCGTTGCTTCAGTCTTGTGTTTTTTTGCACTGGGCTCCAGTTTTGTTTGTTGGTGGTGAATGTGTATCCTTCTTTGGGGTTGATGAACGTTGGAGTGATCTCGATTCGCTAAGGTGTTTTTTTCGTACAAATGACCGCGAGATTCTAATGTCCGCTTGAGTTCCCTGGACGACACCCAACAGATCTCCGACTTTGGTCTGTCATAGCTGCTGGAGCTGATTGCACTATGAAAGTAGGATTCCTGGAACTCTTGCAACTCTTTTGGTCACGTTGGAACTACGAACTCTTTTGGACTCTCTTTTGATCATATTGAAAGTAGGAACTCTTGGAACTCTATTTTGGTCGCATTGAAACTAACACTTGCAACTCTTTTGGTCACATTGGAAGTAGGAACTCTTGGAACTCTCTTTTCGTCACATTGAAAGTAGGAACCCTTTCAATCACGTTGGAAATAGGAACTCTTTTGGTTCAGTTTGATTGAGCAAAAGCCGGAGTGGAGCAGATTTTGAGAGGAGTTAAGTCTTACGTCCTGTGTTCTTTGCTTACAGTTCTTTGTGTGGGGACGCAAGAAAGGTCCAGTAGTGCTCAAACGCTCGCCTGCAAGAGAGTCCAGGAAAGGTGCACAGCTCTGCATTTTGCCCATCTCATTGGTGATGCTGATGTTAGCTGGGGATGGTTACGAAGTTGGCGTTTCAGAGCACTTATAAGGCTTATTAGGAGTTGATATCCTTGGAATCGTCATTTTCTTGTTTTGATTAGGTGTGTGTGTGCGTGCAGATTCGAGAAGTAATCAGCAGCAAAGTATTGCTGGTTCAGACAATGTTGTTGTGCCTTCCGGTCCAAGAATTGGGTTGGAAGAACACCAGACCTATGCAGGTTCATTCTGCTCATTCGGTGGTGCGTTCAAAGGCTCTGCTAAGCGAATGATCTTCCAAGAGGCCAGTGCAGAAGAGGATAGTTCTAGTAATCCGGCAGATTTCCCGCCCAGCTGGGTTGACAAACTAAACGAAAAACTTGGGGTGATCTTCAGCCGTGAGCAGCAGGATGCAGGTCGTCTGTCAATAGGCACGCTTGCAATGGATCCGATGCAGGAAAGCTGCCACGGACATGACTCGCTTGATGAGCAACAACCACACGAATGTAATATCACTGCTGTTGACTCTCAAGAAATTTCTGCTGCTGGATCATACGAGTGTAGAAAGGCTTCTTCTGCAGCAGGAAGAGTTTTGGTCACGCGACGCATTCACGAATCCCCAGAAGCTAGAGTGTCCTGCATCGTAACATCTGCGGCGGAGTTGAATGAAACTACTAGCAGCGAAATGAAAGCTGTAATTCCTGCTCATCAGACCTTGCCGCCGAGAGCCACTTCCAAGGGCTCACGTAGAAATTCGAGTGCTGCAAGGTCTTCTGGTGGAATGTCCCGAAGCCCAAGCCAGGTTTGCCCTTTTCTGTCCGACTTGGAGACAGCCATAGACCCGGCCTGCAACTTGCCGCCTTCTAGTGCGAAGAACAGCCCTGCTACTGGACTTGCCTGTGGCCTATTCCCTACCCGCCTTAGTCGAAGAAGATCAAAGAATCGGCTGCAGAAAGTCAATAGCGACGGTACACATCTGCAGGAAGGTCATGTTCGGCAGCAACGGAGTTCAAAAGGGACTACTTTCAGGAGGCTTCGGAAGCTATGGCAGCCGAAGTATGTGGCCTCCCCAAAAGCATTGGCAGCTCATGAGAAGCAGAAGAATCTGATAAAATTAATTCCCACCTTCAAAACGCAACAGCAACAAGAGGTATAAAGCGGACCTCGTAGAATTTTGAGCAATTTGGACTTCCTGCTACATGATTAAGCCTCTTGCCTACATGTTGTTCATGTTCATGTCTCGTTCCTTCATGGGACTCTTGGCGCCTGCAGCATTTTGCAGCACGTCGGAATAAAAGCCCGGCTAGAATTGTGAAGACACAGAAGAAGTGGCCGTATCTAGACGGTACTGCCGGTCATGGGCAGGTTGCAGACAGTGGAGGAGGACTAAGGCAAAGGCTACAACCACGGAAATGGCTGCCTTGCAGATCAAGTCATGGGACGTCAAAGAAGAAGGGGATCGTAAGAGCGTCTGAAAAGGAATTGAATCAGCTCCAGAGTACACATGCAGAGCATTTCTTTGGAGAACAACAATGTCAGCAAGGCCAGTGGATCAAGACAGATTCTGAATGTCAGTGTTCCCTCTTTCCCCCTCCCTGTGTTACGGGCTTGGCCCTCTGAAAAAAGCAACCATTTTGCTGTTCGTTTGTTGTTCCTCTCCCTCTCTCTTTGTGCTAGGTATTGGTCTCAAAGATCATCACTTGATTCAGGTACTTGCATGAAACACATGGCATTGCTCATGGTGCTCTCAACCATCATTTACTTGTCAATTCAGGTTCTTGTGAAATTGGACATAAAATGCTCATGGTGCTCTCATGATCATTTACTCAATTCAGGTCCTTGTGAAAATATGCAATTGCTCATAAATATTCCTGATGATATGAGTTTAAACAATATTCACCTGTGCTTGGTGTGGATTGTGCAGATCTGGTACTTGAGATGTGACACACAATGTAGGTGCAGGTGTCCAGAAGATCTCATGCCTGTGCTTTTTTTTTTTTTTGGTTGGATTTTTTGTGCCTGATTCAGCATGTAAAAGCAAGCTATAGTAGAACCCTCTCTTCCCAGTTGTTGAGTGCAATTCTGCAGCCTTAGCAGATTGAGTAACCACATGATGTACATTTGTGAGTGATGAATCAAATTTCTTTGAAACATATAAAAATGATCATGAACAAGGCTCTTTCAGTTCATGCACAGCATTGAAGAATTGCTAAGGTGCAGATTGATGATAATGCATTGTCGAACATGCATCGTTGCAAGAACATCATCCATGTTGCAAAAGCATCATCCTTGTTGTGAGAGTTAGTATACATATCTGTGAGAATACTTCCCACAATAGATTATGTTCGACAATGCATTGTCATCAATCTGCACCTTAGCAATCTTGATGATGACAGTTATTAGTATTCTCAATGTAGTTTGTGTTCGAGGTTACTTGTTTATCCTCTTAATTTAAGTTCCTCTCTTGATGTTCTATCTTTAATTCTCTGAGCTATTGTCATGTGATTATTCTTTGAACCTGATCTACACCACATGGCAAATTGAGAAAAATATTCTGCAGGTTTCAATGAGATTAAGTTCCAACAGACAATTTATTTTAAGCATCATGTAGGTGCAAATATTTCAAGATGCGACAAAACAACTTATAGACTAATTTATACAGGCAATATATCTAACAACACTTCAAAAAACGTCTCCACATATAAGGGAGAGTGGCACCACTCATTAGCCTTAACTATTAGTTGACTTGAGATTGTTACAAGTCATGATTAGTCCTAATTTGTAGGACAACATAAATTCCAGCATTCAATTATTGCACTTCCATGTATTTACATTATGGATATACCCTGTTGTTGCATGTAGCAGACTACATTGGCTTGATTACCAATTTTGTGCCATTGTGGATATGAGATATTTAATCTAGTGGAAGCAGGGCATCACAGACATGGTCATTGAATCCTCAAGGATGAAAGCTGCTTAAGAGATGAGGAGAAGAGAGTTCAACTTTGCAGTTTGCTTTGTGTGGCAAATCCATATTGTTTGTCATCCTTCAGCAACATGAATGATAGTTGACAAAACCACCAAGCCCATGGTTTGTTGTGTGCATTGGGATGTGAAATACTAGGGGAGGATGCCAACCATGTCCTAGGACAGGATTAGGTGTTGAGCACTGATGGTCTGGTATTGACTTGTGGACATACCAGCCTGGTCCTAGTATATTGGGTAATTTGAAACACTTTCATACCAGCCTCGTCCTGGTGTTTAGTCTAGAGGACTGATTTCTGTGTGGTATGTAGGTATAAACCTGGTATTGAAATTAGTGTGAGGCATGTAGTATACCTCGTACAGTACCTCAGGTTCCTAGAAGGCTGATATTGCTCCAGGTCATTGGGTCCTTGATACCAGTGTTCATACCAGTGTTGTGCAGTTATTTGATTTTTTAAATAACCAGTGGTTACTTTTCTTTAAAATGTTCATAATCAAAGATCCACTGGTTCCAGTTTTTTTAAGAAAAAAATCACAATCAGAGAGTCATCAGTTCCAGTTATTTCAGAAACATCAAACAATTGGCAGCCATAAAAATGATTATTTGAGAATTTGAGTTTAAAAAACAATCCATGGTTATATACGAAATCAATTTTTTATATAACTGGTGGGTGTTTGTAGCAGATTCTTATAACTGCACAACTCTGGTTGATACCAGGCATGTATACCAATACAACACTGGTATTGAACCCAAATTTGAAAATACAGATGGTGCCACTATCAAATTCTCCATTATCATTATGGCCATCGATATACATTGACAAACTCAAAGCCAAATTGCATCCAGTATAGTTTTGGTACTATGTGGGTCATGAATTTTCGTTGGAGATGTGTTTGTGCTATTGTGAGGGATTGTAGCTTGCTACATTGCGTTCAGAGTAATTCACGTTATTCTCTATAATAAAGGTTATCAGCCATTCAATTCTATGCACTGCAAGTGTTTTTCATATTTACAATTCTATACCTCAAAATAAAGGTTTGTTTTAATATGTTTTGGTGAACATTGGTGACCCATTTGTGTTGGAAATTTACAATGGATTGATGAAAGAATAGAGATGATTAAAATACTGATTTTTATTACAAGCTCTCCACTCAACCTTAGGATCACATAGATGTTACTACAAACTTGTGAACCACCCCCAAGCTATTGCCTAATCTAAATAGGAGGTGAACACCCCCATGCAGATGTTACCTATTGTAGAAGATAGATGGACAAGGTCATCATCTCATGCATTGAGATATTTCACATTAAAGTTAATTAGAGATATTTAAGTAAACTTACTTAACATATCTCAATCCCAAATCATGTACATGTATCACAAATATCTCTAACTTAATTTGAGTAATTAAAACTTGGTAAAAATAACTTTAGTAACTTGGTAGGAAGTTGATACCTAAAACCTTCATTCAACGAACTATCAAGTTACACATATAATCACACTCATCAAATGTCAAAAATATTCATGCTTGTCAATAGAAAGTCCCTTGATCAAAATATCTTAACCATATTCTTTATTTTGCAATACACAAACTTAACAAAGCCTTTTTTAGTCTTTTTTCACACCAAATGATGATGAATTTCAATATGATTCATATGAACATCAAAGACTAAGTTCTTTGATAAAGATATACAACTTTGATTGTCACCATATATGACAACGGGTTTCATCTATGGAACACCAATGCTTTTAAAAAATGATGAAAACCACATTGCTTGCCTTGTTGTTTGTGAAGTTTCCATACATTCAACTTTTATTGATGACATTATAATAAAGGTTTGGTTTTTGTTATTCCAATTGATAGCACCATTACCTAACAAGAAAACATAACCTAACATGGATTTGTGGTCATCCATATTGCTAGCCCAATCTACATCACAATATGCGCACATTTGTGTGTTTCCATAAACAATATCATAATCCCCAATATTGGGACATTGGCTTTGGTAAATATTTTTTTCAGAATGCACTTAGCCCATATTGTTTCCATTAATTCCTTGGCTATGATAAATGTCACTTTTGGAATGCATTTGGCCCTTCGTGTTCTTGTTGGAACCTTGGCTATGGCTTACATTTCTTTTGAAACATGTTTGGCCCTAGCTATGGTTTATATTCTTGTCATAATGCGCCTGACCTTTCATGTTCCTTTCAAAACCTTGGCTATGAATTACATGTTTGAAATAAAAATGTGCCTAGCCTCTAATGTTCCTTTCAAAACCTTGGTTATGGCTTCCATTCTTGTTAAAATGCACATGGCCCTTCATGTTCCTTTCAGAACCCTAACTATTGTTTACTTTCTTGTTAGAATGTTCCTAGCCTTTCATGTTATTTGGAAACACTTGTTATGACTTACATTCTTGTCAAAATGGGTCTAGCCCTTCATTTGTTTCTAGAAACTTGGTTATGGTTTTCATTCCTTTCAAAATGTGCATGGCCCTAGCTATGGTTAACATCCTCATCAAATGCTACCTCACCCATAATAACATCCTAATGTTTTTTTTGAAACATAGACCAAAATCCATTATGCCTTTTAGATAATGGAAAATCCATTTCATTACAATCCAATGTGATTGTCCATGATTAACCATAAATTGGTTCACAACCCACACTACATGTACAATATCAAGTTTTATGTATATCGTTGCATACATGAAACTTCCAATAACATTTTGAAACATGATAGCCCATATTATTTCCAAGTGTGCATCACTTTGAGGACCCATATCATGTGAAAGCTTGCAATTGATCATAAAAGGAATTCATATTGGCTTACTTTCAAGCATTCCAAATTGTTTCAATATACTTCTTATGTACTTGCTTTGGTTCAAATAGTTGTTTGGTCTTGTCGAACATGATTTATTTATATCCTTAAATAATACTACATTTCACTTAGATCCAACATTTTGAATTTTTCAAAAGATTATCCTTTGTCTTTTTCAACAAAATGAAGGCATTAGAAGCCAAAATCAAATCATCAACATACAAAGTTATGATGAGTATGGTCACCATAACTCTTTTCAAGCTCTTAAGATAAGAAACATGCATTACTCATATGGTTCCATTCACAAGGAAATTACTTCAAGCCATAAAAGGATTTTTTAAGCTTACATGTACCATATTCTCCTTACCTTTGACCACAAAACCCTCTAGTTGTTGCAAATATCTCTTTTGAAATATTCACATTTAGAAAAATAATTTTAACGTCCATTTGATGCACCTCAAGATCTTCAATGGTTGCAATTGCAAATGCATCTCAAATTGATTCCATTCATGCAACATGGGAAAAAAATTCATTGAAACCAATGCTTTCAACTTGTGTAAATCCTTTGGCCACCAAATGAGCATTGTGCCTTACCACAAAGCCATCAACATTAATTTGAGTTTGAAGATCCATTTGCAACTCACTAGTTTGCGATTAGGTGGAAGAGGAATAAATATCCAAGTTTTATTGTTTTGTAAATACTAAAACTCATAATCCATGGCCTTTTTCCAATGTTTGTGAATTTTCACCATTCAAACATTCCACAAAAGAATCTAAGGTTCATCAACATCAATAGAAAAAACACATGAAAGATTCACATCTTTTTCAATCATTGTTGGAGTTCTTACATTTATTGAAAAGTTTTTTCATCCTCCATATCTAATTTGTGATTTAGAACCATTTGTTTTGATCCAAAAGTGAACCTTGAAACCATTGTTTCCCCGTTAAAGTTTTTAAATTCATGAAAAATAACACCATGATTGATGATAACATATTGGCTTATAAGGTTGTACAATATGTACCCTTTTGTTTCTTCACAATAGCCAATGAAAATGCATTTGACACCTTTGGAATCCAATTTTGTCCTTGTTTCCTTTGGCACATGAGCAAATGTAGCACAACCAAAAACATGCAAATGATTTATGGAAGTTTTATATCCACACCAAACCTTTTTTAGTGTCATGCTATAACTATTTTTGGTAGGGATCTAATTTTGGATATATGTTACAATTGCCACTACTTTGGACCAAAATCTATGATCCAACTTCATATGTTGTAACATACATTGCACATTTCAATATTTGTTCAATTTTTCCTTTTAGCTACACCATTTTGCTCTAGCATGTATGAGGTGGTTATTTGCTTCACAATGCCATTTCCTTGCAAAATGTATTGAAATTCTTAAAGTTATACTCCCCACCTCCATCACATCTTATTACCTTCATATTTTTTCTAGTTTGATATTCTACCAAAGAATTGAAAACCTTAAGCTTGTCAAACACACCAAATTTAGTCTTCATGGTATAAAAAAATGTCTTCCTAGAGGAATCATCAATGAAGGTTAGAAAATACTTTGCCTTCCATGAGATGTTGCCATGGGACCACATAGGTCTATGTGAAGAAGCCCAAAAATTCCTTTGCACAAGAACCCCCACTCAAAAGAAATGGAGTATGGTGGTGTTTACCATACACACATCCATCATAGAAACTCAATTCATGATCTCCATTTAAATCCATGCCCTTGTAATGAAAAGAAATTAAGATGCATAGAATTGGTAAGTCGACAAAGCTAGAAAAGTAGACAATAGAAAAGAAAGTCAAAATGTGATAAAAAATTTGGGCATATGTAGCAAGTCAATTAGTTAATATGAACTTGCACTAAGGTGCCTTTGTCCATCTCAAGATCATAGAGCTCTTGACATAATTGCAATTTGTTGCCAACATGTCTTCTTTCAAATGTTACACAAAGATTGTCCCATGCATCTTTTGTAGTTTCTACACATGCTACATGATGCAACAAAGAATCAACAACATTTAGGTTAATTTTCTATGAGCCAATTTTTCCTTCTTTAAGAATAAGTGGTGTTGAAGAGTGCTTCCATTAATAACAACATTTCCAAATTCAAATTTTGATGGCAATAATTATTTTGAAATGATCTCACACAAATTTTTTTCATGCAGGAAAAATTCCATCTTCATTTTCCATGTATGAAAGTTATTTCCATTCAACTTTTCAATACTTTGAGCATCAAAAGTGGATTCCATGATTGTGAATAAAACAATGCCAAAAAATTAAAGAATCTAAAGCTTTGAAACTTTTAGCAAAAAACTTGGAAAAAACAAAAAAAACACACCTAATGTCAAAACTTTCAAGATTTGTAAAAAATAACTTCAATTTCTCCTTCCTTCAAAAGCAACCATGTTCCAATACCATGTTGAAAATTTACAAAATATTCATGAAAAAATAAAATGATAAAAATATTGATTTTTATTACAAGCTCTCCACCCAACCTTAGGATCACATATATGTTACTACAAACTTGTGATCTGCCTTCGAACTTTTTCCTAATCTAAATAAGAGGTGAACACCCCCATGCATATGTTACCTACTATAAAATGTCACTTCACATTGAAATATTTCACACTAAACTTAACTAGAAATATTTAAGTAAAATTACTTAACATATCTCATAATCTTGAAAGTATGTGCATGTAACACAAATATCTCAAATAACTATAACTTGGTAAAAGTAACTTCAATAACTTGATAGGAAGTTAATATCTAACAATTTGAAGGTTTGGGATGTTAATTACCTTAATTGTAAATTGACATCCCACTAATTTGCACACCAATATTAGGCTAGATTCCATCATAATCATACATAAATGTGTTCTTACATGATAAAAAAGGACTAGATAAAAAATATAAATAAATAAATAAAAGGTTGACGATGTGACAAGATTTTTGTACACTTCAAACAAAATTTGGACCCCCACTCCTTATGGTAACAACATAATTATATATAGTTGAAAGTTATGATTTTTCATTTGTTCACAAAAGGTTCTAATAAGGATAATCAGTTGATTCCATAGGAGTCATGTAACCAAGCATGGATAAGGCTTATGCTTTAATTAAATGTTTGCAATAACACAAAATTTTAAATTCTTTTTGAAATAAAGTGAACCTCCTCCATTTCTTCATCATTTCTCATCACCACCATCTTTGGGATATGATCAACAAGATGTCTAACGATTAATCTCCATATGGATTACAACTTGAAAGGGAGTTTGTCACACATGGATTTCTCTTGGCAAATATCCAACTCCAACGTCTAATATTATCTTGGGAAGTGGGTAAACCTTTTTTACGATGTTTTGAAAGGTTCATCCTATTAGTGACATGTCTTTCCTAGCTTTCAACACTTGGTATTAAAGATGCGGGACTACGACATTCACACAGACATGAAAAAAAAGATATAACACTAAAATCATCTTTATAGACACATATGGCTTCTTTTCAGAAACCAGCTCTAAAAAATGTACAGGTTCAGAACTAACTCACTTGTAATATTCAATCTGCACAGAATGAGAGAATGCAAGTTAAATTAGAAGGAAATATAATTTAATAATTTACATTTTGTACACAGATCTGCTATACACAGAATCAAAGGGTTAAAATAATTCCTTTACTAACATTATTCTAGAAGGTTCCATTCTTGGCATGTAAAATATTCATGTCACCTATACCCTAGGATTCAACCATGCAAATGCATGTTTCCATACACTTGGGAAAGGAGGGTAAGGATTAACCTAGAGAGAATCTGTACTTGCAATATATTTCAAAAAGGTATTTTGTCATCTTTTGTTACCAAGTCTCACACAAAAAATATTTAGTGTTGACTTATGGGCCTCACATTATTGTGCCATTTTTGTCTGATTATATATATAACAAAAAATTCATTATAAATGAAAAGGATGTGGTCATGATTGATCAACCCCACGTAATATTATTCTTATCCACTAAGATTTTTCATATGATTTACTATTTGAAATAAATTTGAAGAAAAAAAATGTAAAAGTGAAGCTTTGGTCATTGAGAAGTATATCCAATTCAAGATACATTAAGATACTTTTAAAAAGAAATCATCGGGCATTGTTAGTTTCAAAATTGTGCACAATGTGAGAAATAAATTGATAACTTTTCGAATAGAAAGAAGAAATGATCCACCACAAGTAGTATTAGAGCAACATATCAAAATGAGATTCTCCCAGTATTATTTATAAAGTTTGTTGTGCTTTGTGATGGTTTAAGATAATACAATTAGTCGTTGAAATCTTGTAAGATTTTTGCATGAGGCTATGCAAAAAAGGTACATGAAAGCATCCTTTCTCCATTCCAAGTGTCCTCACCACATGGTTTTGGTTTATCCTACACGATTATTTTCTTGGATTTTGTGTAGTTCCTGAATGAAAAGAAGAAGTGAAGACACTCTAATGGATAATATATTTTCCAACTATTTTAATGACCTAAACCAACCAATCAATCTCAACTTACTTTATATAGAAAAAGAATGATACAAACTCTCCCCACCAAGAATGACCCAGTGTAAGGTAAACCCCAAGGCCACAGGCTTTGGTAGGCATTATCCAGGATAAAGACTTGCTCCAATTATTTTGCTTTCTATTCTTGTGATACCTGGAGGCTACACGCTGGCTATCACAGGAAAAAAACAGAGAAAATGGGGTTGTTTCAAAAGAAGGAATGGTCATTGGATCCCCAAACAACAATGGAAAAAGAACACATGCCCTCCAATTACACCAAAGAAATCAGAGCAGGTCTTTACAAGTTGCTCTCACCATTTCAACTAGAACTTACAAGCTACTTTTTGAGTCAAGGCATTAAGAGAAATTGTACACAAGCCAACTAACTCCATGGCTATTCTTTCCCCCAAGGATATGAAAACCCACAACTCTATGTTGGAGTGGGTTTACCTCATGGGTGGGCATTCTGTTTTGCCAAAGGCCCCCCCCATGCAGGGCAGGCCATACTCTGGGGCTACCTCTGTGCCGGCCTGTCTCAATCACTAGGCTGGGTAATGTATGGCGGCAGGTTATTACCCCATACATAATGCCTAAATGAGAAAGCATGTTCCCAAGTTGGTGCTCAAGGCCACTACAGAAATGGGGCTTGATGCTTATGGTGTGCGAAGAGATTAGGTATTTTAGAAGAAGTGGATTTCAAAAGGAAAACAGTCACCCTGACATGCCCTTCCGCTTGGGTTAACCCGAGTGGGGTAGGCTGTGCATCAGGACCACCATGGTGGGGCATCGTGGAAGACTTAGGCCAAGGTGACAGCTGTTGGATTTGACTCCTCAAATGGTCAAACATTGCTCAGGCAATAAGGGCCCAAGAGAGGTCAATGTAAATAAGTGAAGGTTTATTCGGGCCAAGGGGATGACTAGGGGTTGTGAAATGTCTTTTTTCATTTGTCACCTTGGATTTCACATGTCACACCAAGTTCTTTTCACATCACCTCTTTTAGTTCTTAGTTACATGCGCACCCCACAACACATTTGGTTAGTCTCAAAATCCTAACCGCTCAAGATGGACTCAAACTCTCTACTTAGACTTGCTAGACTTCACTATGGAGACTAAGTCCTAGTCTAACTTGGAGCTAGCCTTAGGCTCAACTCCCAAAGTTGACCCAAAAGGCCTTATAATTGGGACAACACCAAATTGCACCAAGGCCTCCCTGAGTTTGTCCAAAGAGGACTTCAATGGGGGCACCATTAAGTTGTTTCAAGGCCAACCTTTCCCTGCAGCCTTAAGCTTCAAAAAGATAGCTTCTAATCATCCCAAGTGCTTTAACAAATCAACCCCCTTAGGATCGGCCTAGGACAACAATGAATTGTCTGTTGAAGGTTTTAAAGGAATAGTGCCTTGCACTACAATCTTAAGGACAACCCCAAGTCATCCTCTTGGCCAACAAGAGCTTGAGCCTTTGCCTTAACCCATTTGGACCCCTAAGTCTAGATGTCATCTGACTCTTAAAGGAATTAAACTTTGCAAAGCCATTTTTAGCTTAATACTCACATCACCTCAATGCCCCACTAAGGTGGTTTCGACATGAAGCCCATTTTCACTTAAGACACTTCTTAAACATAATGGCATGTCAGGTTATCTCTGCGAGTGTGGCACCCAAGGTGCTACCCTATTAAAACCCCCAACAAATGATCAAGCGTTTCAAGCGTTTTTTAGGCGATAGTGAACCCATGAAAACATTGGGTGTTGTTACATTATAACCTTTAATGATAGCCATGTGAGTTGCCTCGAAACAACATCTAAATGTTGGCCTCAAATAAGAGTTTCAATAATGATAATGCATTCCTAAGGCAAGTCCAAATTAGATTATCATAGCTTCATTAATAAGTTTAAGTTCTTAGTTGGATTTGTTTTAAAAAGCCAAAGCTTTAAATTAACCAAATGTGTTGTGGGATGTATAAATAATTATGAATTAGGGAAACAAATAATGCAAGGAGTTCAACAAAATGTGGGAGTGCAAAGGTGAGCACAAAAGTGTATTGCATGCCCTCTCTACCACAAAAAATTGCTTTCTAATGACCTTGTGTCATCAACTCACCACCAACTTTCTTCATCTTAATGTTGGATTTTTGGATTACAAAGAGTAACCTTTTACATCCACTATGAGTAAAATTAGGGTATAAGATAGATCACAGATAATTTATAAGCCAATAGTTTAGGGCTTGTTTCTGATGTGAAAAGCAAGGCATCCATATATTAGCCTTATGAAACCTATTTAAAATTGATTTGATGTGGTGGGACTCAATCAATATTGACTTTCACACATTTTTTCATGTGTTTGTTTTTTGTTTTTTGGTTTGTTGATTTGTCACAAGGGGACACAAAGAGAAAAAAAAGAAGGAAAGATTCTTTGACCTTCAGGTTTAAAGAATCTTTAAACCATTGTGATTTGCGCTTGCTAGTTGATTTCTCTGGAAACAACCCCTTCAATTCAAGATTGCGCTTGCCACATTAATTTCTTTGGAAGCAACCCATCCTTTGAAATAGGTAGCAAAAATAGTTTTAGTCCTTGGTGATTTAGGCATCCCTGATCTACTCGTGAGTAACAAGGAAAAAAAAATCTTTTTGTAATTCAATAATGACCATTAGAGGCAAAATTTCTTTAGTGTTTGATAAAAAGTTCTAATTAGAAGGGAAGTACATTGCAATTTTTTTTAGTGTTCATAGACATCAGTGCAAATCTGTGTCAAAAAAGTAAGGTTATGATCGATTTGTGTAGACCTTAAGACTTCGAGAAGGCCAAAAACAAGCATCAACCAAAACAAACCCAAAAAATTGGATTGTATTTTCTTTTATAAACCACTATGTTTAGGTAACTAATCCATTAAAGGGTTGAATCAAGGGGTTTTTTTTAATGTTATTTTTCCCTTTGTATCTAGTATGTGACATAGGTGGATTATGGGACCTAGGCCATAAGGGAAAACAATTGGGAATATTAGCACTCTATATTACAGGGTCCTTATAAGATGAGTAAAGGCCATTACAACAATAAATACATATCTCATTGGGTCACCCAACCAACTAGCCAACCAAAAGTGCCATGGTGCATCCTATGAACATGTGAAGGCACAACACACTTTCCATTGCAAAATTAAATATAATTTGAAACTTTGTTGTACATAGTTTTTGAAGTAGATTGGGATTCTTTTGGAAAGGAGTATACAATCCATTACAACTTTTTTTTAGGAAATGTTTGTGATTGGTTTTGTAGTTTTGGGATTCTTTAAAAGGTTTCCTATATTTTTCCTTTCGATTCATTTAGTCTTGTGTGTTTGGTTTTGTAGATTTAGGATTACCTTATAATAATATACAATTTTTAGTGGGGCATGTGTTCTTAATAGGCCTCTTTCTTCATGGGCACTAAATGTCCCATGTCCCTTTTAGTTCCTTTTGTTTCATTGAACCTTGTAGCTCCCATCACCCATTTACTTTACCTTACACCACCATAGACCTATTTTCCATGTAAACCACGAACCACCCATTGAATCCCCTTCCCATTTTAACAAAACACACACCATTCATTAGTTCCCTTTATTAGCCCCAACCTTTTGTGTGAATGTGGGGCCCCAACCCTATACTTTCCCAAACCCCCTTGATCTTGCACAAGTAGGACCTTCCCCCTTTCCACTCTATTGGTTGCTATAATTACCCTAAACCCCGAACCTACCCCAATTTCTTCTACACACTCAGAACCTCAACCTAAAGTTTCTTGCCACACTTGTGGGCACCAATTCACCTACCTAAGGTTAATTTATCATCAACATTCTTATTAGGCATCTAATCCAAACCCTTGTGACCATCCCGACCCAATACTTTCCTTTGTTCTCACCTTGCCTACATAAACTTGAACTTGGATTTTATCAGTGGACGTCCTTGGGTATTTTCATTTAGACTTTTATCACCTTCGATTGTACAACTACATCCTTACCACCTTATAGCACAATGTACAAGTGGCATTTCATTTTCCATTGGATAAGTTAGCATGTCGCAACCCTACTTTGGGTGAAGTGGGAGGATGAAACTCCCACTCCCAAAGTTGGAGATTTGGAGTCCTCCGGGACTCCCGAACGTTTAGAGTTCGACAGTAGAGGCCAAAACGCCTCGCATTGGGGTGTTCTTGGTGTCATTGGAAAGGACTTGAAGTGTACATGTCCAAAATGCCCTCGCATTGGTCATTTGGACATCTGCAGCCCAAGTTATGGGCAAAAGAAGGGCCGGGAGTCAAACTGGCAGTTTGACTCCCGACCATTAAAAGTCGGGAATCGACCTCTTCCCGACATCCGAATCGAGAGTGCTACATGGAGTTGAAAAGCTCTCAAAGAGAGCTATAACTTTGGTTCAGACCTCGTCTTGATCAGACTTGGAAGTCAGGAGATGTGAGCTCCCAAAGCCCCGAGACTCCAACCGGGACAGTTTCGGGACAATGTCAGGACTCCAACTTGGGAGTCCCGGGAAAAAGAGCCATTTGGATGTAAGCCCCGTGGAGCGTTGCAGAGAATACTATATGGGGGAAGGTGGTGGCTTCCCCCGAGTCAGGGCCATGGTGAGTCTTGTGTGTCAAAGTGTCCGTGGCTTGTCCCAACACCCAAGGGTGTTCCCGAATGTGAACTAACCCTTTTGTGGTTGGTTTTGGATGCAGATTCAAGCTTGATAATCTAGTCCCTCTTGTTAGTCTAATCCCGGGACTTTTAGCACGCCCCTCTACCCCTCTTTAGTTCTGGAAGTCGGGAGCGCCTCCAAGTCCCATATTTCCGCAATTGAACACACTTGGACCCTCAAGTGGATTCAACAAGGAACTTAGGAGTGCGTCATAGCACAAGACCTCTATGATGTGGTAGCTTAGCACTTGTTCCTTTTGTTACCCCAATGGTGTTTCACTTTGCCCCAATGTGGAGGGGCAACATGGCATAGGGAAATGTAGATTTGATTCAAACGGTTTTTAGCAAGTGATAGGGAAAACTTGCAAAAGTTCTTTTTGTGAGCCTAAGTTTTGGTGGCAAGTTCAAGTTTAATGCTTATTCCCCAACATGATCTTCCAATTTAAAAACGTTTTTTTTTAAGTTTAGTTCTTAAACGTGCTAGTTAATACTCTTGAACAACTTGCATTTTGGCACCATTGTCCCCTACACCCATATCCTTGAACACCACTTCAATTTTCACCACATTACACCTTAAATCAGATTGTTATTTCCCACTTTTCTTAGAAGATTACAAATTAAATTAAGACTTCAAGCTTTTTTTTTATTCCTTCAAGTTGACATTTTAACACATGCCACATCTATCAACAAGTGGTCCTTTTAGGATGAACACCTTCAAAACTATTTTCACTTAGAAGATTCAACAAATGGATTCCCTCAATCATATTGCACAGGATCACATTCCACTTCAAATTGCACATGTCCCTGGAATGGCTTATCTTTAAACCATGACCAAGCCTTCAAATGGAGTTCGTTCCATTGTAGTGAAGGAACCATTATATCGATTCACATGCCACGTTTAATGCTTTCAATTCTATGATGCCTTTGCAACACATTTTTTTTCGCACTAATTTGGAGTTATAACTAAGGGCAATTGTGAAGTAATAATTCATGATATCAAATGCACCCTAAATCCTCACCCTAATTGGGTTATTCTTCAACTGGATGTGGCCAACATTTTCAATTTGGTGTTAAGATGGGTCATATTTCAAAAAAATTGTGCAATAGGTGAAAACATCATACAACTCGTTCCTTTTGTTCGTGCATTTTATGCATTTGAATCTCCTTTGTTTTACAATCACCAAAATCGTGAAGGTAATGTCATAGTCATCCCATCTACCATGGGAATTTAACAAGGTGATCCTTTAGGATGAGCATTATTCATTTTAACCCGCCTTAGGGCTTTGCGTTCTTGTCTATTTCCATCCATTACGAATGCCACTCACATCATGGGTCCCCTTTTAATTGTATCATCTGCATATGAACATTTTCAAATTGAATTTTGTGTGATAAGTCTTTCTATCCAACTTTAAAAATGTGTAACATGGTCACCTTTTAGCTTGTTGCTTAACTTCAACACCCCATCCTAGTTTACCACGCTATTAGAAGGTATTAGAGTCTTGGGGGTTCCATTTAGCATTTCATCATTCATCAAAGATGACCTTCTAGAGGATGTTCGACATCCAAACCTTCTCATTATAATGGGTGATGTTTAAATAGCCTTTGGAATTTTAATTCATTATTTCATGCAACTGCCATCATATTTTTTATAATGCACACCTCCCTTTTCCACCTTCACAAGGTTTTTTATTTCTTTTGACTTCCTCTTTCCTTCAAATGTTTGGGCACCTCTTGGGTCCATGATCCTTTGATAGCAAGAAGGACTTTTACCTTGTAAACAAACCTCTTTCCTAATAACTTTCAATAGCATCAAACTCATACTAATGGCCACCATTTCATTAGTCACCTATTTAGGGTATTGGGTTTTTGTAATTTCAATCATAGTTGTTAGGTTTATGGTCTTTTCCTTCTTGAAACTTTAACACAAATTGACAACAACATTTTTTTTTTCCAACAACACCTCAAGGTGGCATGTGATTTTCTACCATCCCCAACTCATGTGTCTCCTTTTGTTTGAATAGCTTATCAAACAACAAATGGTTCGACTTCAAGATTCCTTCTTGGAGCATTTGCATTATTATGCATTTTGATGGGATATCTAAGGCCCATCATGTTCAAATTTTATCATTAATTAGGCCAAGGAAAAGTGCCTAGCTTACAACTTGGCCAATCTTCCCAACCTTTCGATTATCTTCCCCATTTTTTTCCACAACATTTTGAACATAACTTGGATTATCACATCCCTCAATTGTAAGTATCTCTTGATGTGTGTATCCACCTTTTACATTGTGGTCATGGCAATGAACGCATAAGAACCCATGATGCAGTTTACAACACCTTTGTTGCCATTACATGAGATGCTAGTTTTCATATGGGAGGAGAACAATTACATGTGCTTCTTGCAACCATGTTCAATTCCTCTTGTTAACACATCGACATTTTGCTCACCAAAGATGACATTCGCACCTAGCTCATGTTGCCATTATCAAATCGATGCAAGCATATTTACTTCCCCAATCTTGTGCAAATCAAAGATTTGTTGTTTCCAAATGTGGCTCAAACTAAATAAAGGAGCTATTGCTATCGACACATAGTTGATCAATTCCTCTTTTTAGCAATTGAGGTATTTGGATTCTACATAAACAAGCTGATATGTTTTTACATGATTGTGCCAATGCCATTTGGAGCTTGAAAGGGCTAGAGGGTCCTCCTTTTTTTTGTTTTGGTTACTTTTATTCATCAAAAAAAATTAATCACATTGTAAAGAATGCAAGCATCCTCTATCTTAAGTCATGTGGTTGCCCTAGACCTAGCCACTTCTTGACTTCCACCCATTCAGGACACACGTCCCATCACCATGGCCGACCTACTATAGGTGGTTGGTTTTTGACATGGAAAAATACAGCTGACCTATTATAGGCAGTCGATTTTTGACTTGGAGATATTTTGACATCTAGTTTGATCTCACTTGATGTCCTGTAAATTCTCCCTTTTCCTTTCTCTTATTCCTTTGTACATTTTCCAAATCTAAGGTGCATTTATAAATAAAGTTTTGCAAGGTTGCATCATATTGACTTGAAACTTCAACATATAATAGGCTTTGTCTTCAGCAAAGATGATACTCCATATAATTTGGGGAAAGTATGAGGCTTTTACATGGGGCTTTCACATAGTGGGCTTCATAATGAAGACTGTTGAAGATGAAGAATTGAAGCAGTCCACATAAAGTTACTTGTGTAGGTCTGCAGGTCTGGAGCGTATGGATCAAGAATTCCCTGAAGATTTGCACTTCTAAGTAGACACCTTGTCTCTGGTGGAGCTCCAGAGCTGGCATGGTTGCTGAATGATTGAAGGGGACGTCAGCATTCAGGCATTATGAGTTGGCTTTTTAGACAGAAACAGATTCCTTGCATGTCCGTCTTCTGCAAGGTTAATTTTTGGACCCATCTTTGCTTGTGACATGTCAAAATTGTGTCAAATAAAATGACAACTCGTCAAAAGACATGACCTAGTTTTGAACTCGTCCAAAAAGACAGATGCTATAAATATTGCCCCACAAAAGCCATGAAAGATGAATGTGAAATCTGACAAAATACAGGACACCTTTTAAACTTTAAACCTTTACATTAATCTCACTATAACTAGCATACATTTTTGGAACGCTTCTTCTTTGAAAGGCTAATAAAGACTCTCACACTTTAGTGGCATACAAAATGTTTTCTTTGCATGTCATTGAATAGGGTTTTGGGGGGAAGAGAATGTAGGGCAATAAGGGCCCCGTTTTATGAAAAGTGTTATTCCTTCTTAAAAAGACAAGTTCATATTCACATTTCACAACATACAATGGGTGGTTTTTTTGTCTTTTCAGCTTTGTCTTGTAGCATACTTAGCAATCATCCTGAAATAGAATTAGCATCAACTGGCAAAAAGTTTGAAAAAGATTGTGTAGAAAGTTGATAAAATTACCCTCATACTATGAAAGTTTGTTGTAACATGGCAAAGAGTTCCCTAGAAAATGTTTCTCAATATTTGATAAGTTTTTCAATTTAAAAAGGAGTTTCCAACATTGTATTCATTTTCATTTTTTGAAGTCGAGATTTGTAAATTTTGCACAACGAAAAACAATGCATACCGTATTTTGATAAAAATGAACTTAGTGCATATCATTATATTCATAACATTATTAATGCCAAAGTCATAAGCATTCACATTAACTGCTCTGCCTAAATAACTAATTTGTCTGGTGCAAGTGCTTTTAGTTTTTTGGATGCACCATTTTAGAACAGTAGAATCCAATGATTTAGAAACTGATGTTTTAAAACAATTAACTACCTTCTTTATGACAAGTAATTTTTTTTGGGGGGCTTTTAGTTTCATAGATCATGGAAACATCTATACAATCAAAATAATGTCGTTTGTCTGTCCGAAGCATGCATACCTACCTTCATGCTTACCCTTCACACCCTGTAAAGCTAGGTTCAGAAGTGAACAGTTAGCTTCCCTGACTAGCAAGCAGAAGTCTCCAACTGCAGGCCAGTCTTGGAATCATGGTTCGATGCATATGGAAGCCGATAACACCTGGAGACCGGATGTTCCCGGGACACAAAGTAATGGCGTCCTGAGGCGACAGCTGGCGGAGGGACCTGCACTGAACGCTCCCATATGAGGGCGTTATCCCACATAATAACCTGGCAGAACCGGTTTTCATTTTTGTGGTGATACCCAGCGGGTATCACAGAAAAAAGGGCAAGGTGTTTGAAAATCAAAACACCCATCAGTTTTTGGACTGTGAAATGCCCTGCATTTCTAGGAGGCAATAGTATTGTAAATAATGTGCCTTCCGCTAAAATTAAAATAATTCTGGGAGGCTATTACTTGTGCTAAAAGAGGTCATTTGCGTAGTTAGAGGCTGCATTTGTGGAATCATGCCTCAGCAGTTTCCAATTAACAAGTGATGACTTCAATTCCATTCTTCTTCATGCATACTCTCCATGGGAACATGGAGTTCAAAAATTGGCATCAAGTTCCCTCATAGAATACCTTCATTGAAGCAAATGGAAATCGGAGATTCTCCATGCAGTGAAGGAGGCTCATAGCCAAAAAGAATTCATGGCTACTAATTGGGAGGGGTCTTACATCAGAACTTGGGATCTCTACAATGACAGTTACACACATAACTGGCATTTATAACTGTGAGCACAGCCAACAATACTTCACTGGTAGACCTGTGAGATGATTGTGAGCACAGCCACCAATACTTCACTGGTAGAGCTGCGAGATGATTGTGAGCACAGCCACCAATACACATAATGGAAAGCTGATGTGATCTGAGAATCTGTGATTACAGCAGCCTAAAGGTGAGATGTCCTTAGAACTTCCATGATCAACCCATCTGCTTCAAATATCCTATGTTCCCAAGTGGGTGCTATCTTACGAAAATAGACACCCAGATAAGAGACCCTAAACACCATGCCATGCATGTAATTTAATGAGTTGTCTTTTAAGAGAGTGGTTGGTGGACAAGGAGCGATCATGGGGCACTGTATATAGCACTCACGTTAAACCGCAAGGTATGGCACAAATAATTTTTTGTCTGCTCTATTGCATCCAAGCCCAAGTCACCAAGCTCAACAAATTGTAATTCTAAGGTGGAGCATGTCATGCACATGCATTGTAGATGTAAGCAATAGAGCCAATGACTGATCCAGCCATTGTTATGATGCATCCAATTTTGGGAGTACATCTAGGTCTTTTGGATTGTTTTCCCATCTCAAAGATTATGTGGTATATGAAGAAACATGTGAAATTTAATAAATTCAAACATTGATGGGGTGATGGATAACACTTTACTTTTTTGTGGATCATTTTGCCTTGACAAACATTCCAGCTCTAAGCCAAACAACATAAAAATTGTGGTGTATGAATATTGGCACACACATACCAATCTTTAGAGAAAGGTGAGATTTGCAATAAAAGTGTCAATTTGAGGCCTACAAACCTACCCCCATACCGATCTCCTTTTTCTTTGGAAATGGATGAACTTGGGCTTTGTGTTCTATTGCACTAATAGTGATGATTGACTAATGGAAAAACACATTCTCATTCCTCTTTCCTTGGAAATGTGTTAAACTAATTCCAATTTTGGAAATTCATTCAAAAGGACAATTCATGGAACCTAAAATCACTTGACTCAAACTAGGTCCAATGAGTAATCACCATTGGAATTATTGTCTTTTCATCATTGTCATATGTCTTTAACAATGATACAAGGTCGTTAGAACAAGCAACCAAACAATAAATAAATTGAAATTAAACAACGGTGATGAAAAACCAATTATGGGAAAGGGATAGAATGTGCCACGAAGGGTGGTAAAGGGAAATTTTTGGAGGAAAAAGGTGAAAAGAAGAAGGGAGGAACCTTGAGCCTAAGGAAGAAAGGGGAAGAAAAGGAAGGAAACAAATAGGGTAGGAAGGAAGAAAGGGAGATTCTCAAACAAAATTAAATGTGACAACATGGATGAAACATAATCTCAAATAAATATCAACAATGAAGCATAATAGATGTATCAAATTGACTATGTAAAGATGTAATGGTCTACAGATAGATGAAATTTAAGCACATTAGGAGAAAAGATATTTTGGATGGAATTTTCAATACATTTGAATTTTATTGTGTATGAATGAAATTTAATATGTACATTTAATTTTTCATATGGATATAATTTAATTAATGAAATTGTATTCATGGATGAACTTACATTTTTAAAAATGCAGTTGGTCAAATGGATGCAATGATTTGCACACATGAACTTTGGCAGCATGATGAAATTGAAATTAATAACTTGCCCATAAGGGCACAATTGACACATCTAGATCAAATTAATGACAAAAATGAGCCATACCAACATGGATGCATCTATATTCATGAAATTTCTCAATTAGATAAAATTACACGTGGATGAAAGTGAAATTCATGAAGAAAAAAACTACAATATAGGTTATTATGTAAGTTCATTATGTTGAAACTTGGCATCCATGATCTAAACATTTTACGATTATGTCCTAATTTTAATCATGTAGTCATGTTTATAATTTTGTTGTGCATACTCATCATTTTTTAATAATTATTGGGATCACATTATAAGGTCATTTGAAGATATTATATATTGACCTCATTTGACCAAATTAGATCAAATAGACTTCAAGAATGAATTGTTTTGTTACAACCCTAACTTTGGGTTCGTGACCGAAGCAAGGGCTTGTAAGGTTGCGGGCCAAGAAGGAAGCCAGGAGTCATGCCGCATGTTCCCAAGAGTGTAAGAAAGTGTGAAGGAATGAACCTTCACACTCCCAAGGGAACTTCCATTTTGGGAATCCTAGCTATGAAAATTTTGGAACTCCCATTTGGGAGTCCTGGAACAAAATGTCATTTGGATGTGGGCCTCGTGGAAAGGCACATACTATACTATAAGGGGGAAGGTGGTGGCTTCCTTCAAGTCCGGGCCGTGATGAGTCTTGTGAATCTGAGGTTGCCCGTGGTTTGTCCTAAAACCGAAAGTGCTCCAACTATGCACTAACCACCTTGTATTTGGTTTTATGCAAGTCCATGTGAGTAGTTGATGTTTGTCACTCTTCCTAATCCCATCCTGGAACTTCAACACACCCTTTTACCCCCAAAGTGCTACGAGCTAGGGAATGTGCCCCAACTCCTTGCTCTTCCGCTGTTTTCAGTTTAGACTCACATTTGAGTCCATTAAGGAGCTTAGGAGTGCATCATTTTTTCCCTTTAAAAATGAATTAAAAAGGTAAACATGCCAAGTTGAAGTCCTAAAAAGGAGACACCTAGGATGTCCCAAGTCAAGACATGAATTTATTAAACATCTTGAATCTAGATGTCATGGGGAAAAAATTAGATAAATATGAAGCCTTTTGGTTGAAGTGATGTTTTGTTAGGTTTGGCCAATGATGGAAAAATGTCAAGATGATGCCAAGGACAATGAAAGATGACATGGGTATGATGGGGACTTATATGACAAGGATGACAAGGACAATGGTAGGAGATAACAAAAAAACAATGGGTTGCAACAAGGGATGATAAAGATGATGGGGACCATGATAATGAAAGGTGTTGGTGATGATAATAGCAACAAAAAAAATAATTGGACGACAATGGGGATGGTGGTGATGATAAGGAACAATGGGGACAATGAAATGAGGTTTCAATAATGATGGAGAAAAATGATGAAAACACTATGAAAAATCATGTTTGTTCGAACCACATTGCCTTGTAATTAGAGTTCCAAAGCAACTACTATACAATTACACTACAATTAAAACATGGAAATACGGGCAATTAAGAAGTAAAATGCCAAGTCAAAATCAAAGAGTTGTACTATAGTTGCAACTTAGTTGCAAATGGGACACCTATATATGGTGTAATGTACACATCATACATACAAATGTAATCATTCATGTTTGATTTTTTAACAAGTTGCACTTTAATTGCATGTGGCAATTATATCACACTAGTATAAATGTAGCACACAATCAACAATTACATTGTGGTTAGTGTATGACTTTGACACATATGATCGTGCCATGTGTATGCATTTTCACCGCCCATTAAATATGACATTTGCAACTAGTTAGTTATAATTCCCATTGATGCAATTAGTTGTGTAATAATGTTGCCACTATGTTGTCACTATATAATTACTATTTCTTCACTATTTTGTGACTATTGTTGACCTGTTAATAAATTAATAAATTTTTTTCATATTTAATCCTTAATATTTAATAATGAATTATTTTCTCAATAATTTATTGAATATTACATATTTATTAAACATTAAATATCAATATTAATTAATTTTGATTAATAATTATACATTACAACTAAATTTATTATTTGATAAGTAACTAACTAACTATTTAAATTATACTAATTATCCAAAAAATTAATTAAAATTATTATTTCAGATAATTAATTCACATATATAATTATCAAGTAATTACTTATTTAGTTGTACAATTTTTAAGAATAAAAATAAACACAAAGAATGTGGGAAATTTTCTTTAAAATTGTAATTCAATTTGTAACTAATGTGCAATGAAAAGATTTGACCCATAAGGTGTGTCCTTGAACTTCATCTCACAAACTATATTAAAAAGGTGTCTTTCTTGTGTGTTCATATTAAACTACATGTGTTAATATGGGATGAATTCAAAAAACCTTAACCCTAAAGACAAAACATAAAATAAAATAAAAATATTTACAAGACTATTATTTAGTTCACCTAATGCTCTACATTGCTACCCATTTACCTACCTAGGTAAATAAGTAGATAATCTTACTTTTAACCTACCTAAGTAGGTAGGTAAGTAGGTATATAATTATGTCTACCTACCTACCTATGCCTTTGTATTGAACAACCTAAGTACCTATATAGATTTTTATTTTTTACTTGTCACAAAAATTCAATTTATATGCCATGTGGCAAATTTTGACTATGCCACGTATCATAATCTAAGACTATTATAAATGAAAAATCATAACAGATGGTGGAGATGAATATTTTAGAAATGAAATAGTTTTCACCCAAAAAATTTCATAGTGCCACATGTTTGATTTTGATGGATCAATGAAAAATGACATCAACATTGTAGTTACAAACTAGTTACATTATAATTACATAATAGTTGTTTTTACATAGTTATAATTGTATTGCATAATATGTATATAATTTCACATATGGCAAGTTGCAACTGCTGTTATTCATGCAACTTGTCTGATAACACTCACACCCATAAAAATACATTAAGTTACAATGAGGTGCAAATGGTCATTTGCAATTCAAAAACCCAATTGTAAGGCTAGTTGCAAATCAACCCAATTTTTCATAGTGAAAAGATGATGAGGGCCAATGATAGTGTAGGTGATAAGGGACACCACAGGAGATTACATACACTTGTAAGGGATGATGGGAAAATCATCCCCCACCATTGTCCTTGCCATTTAAAAAGGTAGATGGTGTTTTGTCATCACCACCAAACCCCCTATTTTCACTATTTACAATTCATGGTTTAAAAAAATTGTCCAAGTTGATTGCCTTGTCTACCTTGAGTAATGAACATATGGACATGTGGCCTAAATGACATGTGTATTTTTTGACTTGTGAATTTGACTAAAATGACTTATTTGATTATCTATCAAATTAAACAAAAAATTGGCCACCTTGGTCAAAATGGTCAATGGTTTCTAGTCAAATGGGACATTTAGTCAAGTTAAGCAATGCAAAATGACATGTTTGATCAAAATGACCAATGGTGTTTTAATCAAATTGGACATCCTATGTTAGTTAATAAACTAAACTAATTAGCTATTACTTAAGCTAGGTAGGTAGCCTAGGTTTACCTACCCACTTGATTACCATTTAGGCTAGATATGTATACTTAAGTAGATAGGTAGCCTAGGCCTATTACCTACTTAGACCTACCTACTTACCTTCTACCTCCTTATATGTACTTATGTATCTACTTTTAACATCTTTTACCTACTTATAATCTTGCAACTTACCTATCAACCTACTTCCAACGTATTTATTAATTACATAACTTTTTTTATTTACTTACATAAATAGTGATGTGAATGAAAACCTTGACAAAAATTGTCACAATGTAATCCATATATTGGTAAGGATTTGGTTTATTATTGTGAAGGTGAAAGGTTCAATTCATTATACTTTTAATTTATGTGCATGCTTGTTAGCTTATTATTTTTACACATATTTTCCCCTTTCATAAGTTGTTGAATTCTTGCCCATGCCATCCATTAAAGTACCACATACCCAATGGTCTGATTGGTAGATTTTTCATTGCCTTAATTATGTTTGCCTAACTGCTTGTTGGTTCGATCATCATTGATCAGCTACAAGGTGACCTAAAGGCCATATATTGTTAAATTGGTTGGTATGTCAGGTCAGTTGGCTTGTCAAATTGACTATTTGCTTGCATCATCGGCTTGTAATAAACATAGCTTGCCATTCTATACTTTTCTACTACCTTGTACCATTCATTCCTACTATTTTCCCCCTATTTTGGATATTCTTAAGTTTCAACAACCCACCTTGCTACTTTTTTTTTTTTAGTCCAATATTACCTTTATCTATCAATGCTTAAGGGACAAAAGTAGGTAGGCTAAACTAAGGCAATTAAGTGAGTTATGTTAGATAGGTTGGGCTAAAATAGGCATACTAGTTATCTACCTACATTTTTATTACCTATTTGGACCTATTTACTATATCTACCTACCTGAAAATATTTTTAAAATAATAATCCAAAAAAGAAATTATTTAAATTTAGGTAGAAATTCAACTAGTCAAATGGATCACTATTTGTTAGTTAAAATGACTTGGAATCAAATAATCTCCTATTATGTTAGTAAAAAAGACCATCCTAATCACAACAATGAACCCAAATTGAGTTGTCCACATCAATAAGGTGGTTTTTAATAGCTATCATTTTGGGTATTTTTTGAGAAAACAATTTAATAAAAAAACATGTTTTTGTAATAGTCATTGCTCCCATCATTGTTGAACCCAACCATCACCATTTCCATTGTTGCTAAACTTGATTGGTGCCTCCCACCATTCATTAGGCCATTGCTTGAAAAGAAATGCATCAACCTTGGTTTGAACATGAACCAAAACAACAATATTCAAAACTAGAGGTTTAATGAATGTTAGGCATTTTAGGACCCACCCCCTCATTTTTTTTTGTTATTTCCACAAACTTTGTATGCATGTACAAAAAATATTGGCTAAAATATGAAGAATCAACCCATAGTGTGTGCACATTTCATGGGCTATTATCCATTTTTGTACCTTTTTTAATTCATTTTCCTTGGGGTCAAGATATTTTGGAGGTTTGAAGCACACAATGTCAAAGGGGAACAAGAACAAACATGATGACTAGTTGATTCCAAACACCGAATTGTTGAACATATTCAACATGATGCCTTTTAGGTTTATGGCACAAGTTGGTGAATTTTTTTTCCGTCAAAAGATACTTTCACCCAAGTTTTAATTGATTTAATGCATAGAAGGAAGGTTTGGCTTGGTGGGTGGAAGAAGTGAAGGTCCATGCCATTGATTACAAGCCCGCATATCATTGCAATGATAAACATCTAGAGGAATACATGAAAAGTTCTTGAAGTATATGAAATTACATAATTACATAATTATATAATAATGCAAGATTGAAATGATTATATATATATATATATATATATATATGCAATGACATTATTTTTCACAAGTTTAAGTGATGGTCAAATGGTTGAGGAGTTAGTTTGGGGCCCAAGAGGTGAAAGGTTCAATTCCTTTCATTTACATTAAACTCCATGATTACATAGTTGGAATGGGTAGTTGTGACCTGGTTACACAACTATACTTGAATTAGATTTGTCACTTTGACCATGAGGTATATGATTATGTCAATATCATGAGATTATGTGGAAGAAAAGTTCAAGTTCGCTTTAAAATCATTTTTTTTTCAAATTTGGATAAATTGATTTAAACAAATGAGTACAAACATGATACAATGTAATCAGGTTGAAGTCCTTTTTCAACTACTCCATTTGACATGATAGTGGCATTTATGTGTTGGTATAGTATTTTGCATTTTGCATTTTTCATACATAGCTTACAATTGTGTGCTAGATATAAATATTTCTTGTTTATTTCTTGATCATATATCATTCATATTATGCATCCATGCTTTATACCACACAAAATAACTTTTGTTAAAGAAACATCCTCAAAATTTGTAACTTTTAGGGCCACATTCACATTTGAATTAAAAGCACCAAAATATGTTATACACATGGATTTCAACTAATTTCAACTTATATTGTGTTTTAAATCATCAATATTAAGATCCTTTTCAATTAAAAAAAATAATCACTACAAGAAATTATATCCATATCAACCTATGTGTTTATAACTTGTATCCAAATTAACAATTTTTTAAAGTATGTTGTTTGAATTATCTTTTGTGGCACAATGAAAAAAGGGACTTGTAGTCACATATTCAATTACTACATGATTTTAAGTTGTAAATGTTATTACTATTAGTTTGGATGCAATTGAAGATGAAAAGTGTATTCATATCATCGACAACTAATGGTGTTTGACAATAGATGAAAATTTAATTGTTTTTATAACTACTAATGTGGTTCACAAATGCTTAAACAATATGCACGATATATTATTACTTGTTAATTAGGCTACTTAAGCCTAGGTAGCCCCTAAGTACCTTAAATAACGTAAGTAGCCCCTAGGTGCTCTAGGTAGCTTAGTCAACACCTAGGTAGGCCCAAAGGTATTCTAGTTAGTCTAGGTAGCCCCTAGGTTAACCCCTAGTACCTTAGTCGTTTAGGTAATCCCTAGGCAACCAAAATAGCTTAGGTAGCCTACACATCCCTTTAGTAGCCCCTAGATAACTTAATAGGCCTTAATTAGCCCTAGGTACTTGAGTTAATCTAGCTAGCCTAGGTACTTTAGAAAACTAGTTAGTCCCATAGTAGGTAGTCCTTAGGTAGGCCAATAGGTACCTTAATTAGTTTAGGCATGCCCTCGGTAGGCCTTTAGGTAACTTAGGCATCCCTTAGATATCTTAAGTAGCTTAAGTGACCCTTAAATAGCCTAGACAACCCTTAGGTAAGTCACTTAATATGCTTTTAAAAAATCTTAATCCTTCAAATCTACATACTTTCTTCACCTACGCAACATTTTAGATGTGAAAAGGTTTTATGTAATGGTTCACCTTCACAAGGTTTGACATCAAAGTTTATTATTTCAAAATGAATAACATATTACATGCAAAATATATCTAACAATTGTAATATGTGCCACTGCCTAGTGTGAAATTGCAATTTTTAAGTATTGTATGTCACAATAAATGTCACATATTGTACATTGTAATGGATGAAATTACATTAGTTACTTTATATAGGTCTCATGAGTTGTGATTTTTTGTGTGATAAAAGGCAGGTTTTTTCTAATGTTCCTCACGAGGAGATTGCAAGCATAGATTTAAGTCATCACCATATCATTTTTCTTTATCTTTTTTTAGGGGGGGAACTTTTTTCTATTAGAAAATTGTGTGGGTAGAAAGTACAATTCACTTAAATTTTTAACAAGGTTATTTTTATTCTCAAAATTCAAATATAAATAATATAATTAATGCATTAATAATAAGTATTACAAAAATCAGAAAACTTAGAGCATATGCACAAGAGGTTAATAGGATGAAAAAAGTGTAATATATATTAATTTTTAAAAAAAAGATGACATTAATGAGATGATATTTATTTGGTCAAAACATGCAGTTTATGAAAGTTTGAATGGAACAAGTTATGATCCATTTACTTGAGTTGCAATGCACACTATGTTTGTTTTGAGTTTGGAACCCAAAAGCATCAGTTTTTTTTTTAATCTCTTTTGCATGCAAACAAACTAAATGTTCATTATTTGTAATCATTTTTTATATAGCACATGATTTTAAATGTGTTCCTTAATTTTATCCCATATGTTTTGTGAAGTGTTCCTTGTGTTGTTCCCAAAGTTCCCATGTGTCCCTAATATACATTCCTTTTTGTTGTCCCATACGCTTTGCCAATGTTCTTGATGTTGTTCACACAATTTCCATGTTTACCCCCAAATGTATTCTTTTATTTTATCCCATAGTTTAAGTACATGCTATTGTGAGTTCAAGAAATAGGACAGCCTAATATTTAGTCGTCCCACCCCCACCAAAAACAACTTTTGGACAACCCCCAACAGAGCCAAGAAGAAGTGATTTGAAGTGGGATCCAGGTGGGCTGCATGACAGAAGTCCAAATCACATGTTTGCCAAGGTTTGATTATTGTGGTCGCTATCATTGAGCTTGTAATGGGACATTGGTTATCCTTGATTCTGGAAGTGACAATGCAAAGAAAGAACACTATTAGGGTCACTATAAGATAACATCAAAGAAATGGAATTTTGGCTGACAATGCAACATAGGAATGTATAGGGTAGGGGACAAATTTTGTGCCAGCTTGTAGATGGCTAGCTAGCTAATGGGAACAAGGATGGAGCTTGGTCCAATCCATGTCCAACCTTGCTTCACGTGAGCTATAAACCAATTGAATCACATTCCGTCACCCAAATGGCGTGTTGCTTCACGCGAACTATAAACCAATCGAATCCCATTCCGTCACCCAAATGGCATGTCCAACCTCGCTTCACGTGAGCTATAAACCAATTGAATCCCATTCCGTCACCCAAATGGCATAAACTTGGGGTGTTTCCCTGAAGTGTCCAACTCTTTTGTGGTCTGCCCTTGTAATTCCTCTTCTTTGGGGAGTAAGCTACCTGTGTCGTTTTGTTTTTAAAACATACAAATCAAAACAGTAGTGCGACACAGTTATCCGCGCGGGAGCTTGCCTTTAGTTTGGTGTATATCAGTGTTGGCCTGCCCCTGGTATCAATACTGGTATCAGTGACTCTACACGGCTGGTATGTGCTATGACCTGGCTTGAGTGACCCAGCACCCTAGTAGGTAGGGTAATAGGGAGATTTAATGCGTAGGGACATAGCTAGGTAGGTTGATGGGAAGGTAGGTGGATGGGTGGGTAGGTGAGCAGGTAGGTAGGTAGGTAGGTAGGTAGGTGGGGCAGGGAGGAGGCCAGGGTGCATAGGCAGTAGTCTAAATGTAGGTAGGTAAGTGAGACCTGGGCAGACGGGGGCTGAGGAAAAGAAAAGTTCCCAAAAAAGAACCAACCTGGGCTGAGGAAAGGAAAAAAAAGGTCAACTTGAGTTCGCCAACTTGGTTAGCCCAGGGACAGGGAGAGACGAAAAAGGTGCACCCATGAGTGCACCATCCATCCACATTCGTGCACTGGTGGGTGCTGGTTCACTCTGGCCCTATGACCTGGTACGATATTATTAGCCTTGATCCAGTACCAGCCTGGTAGTGACTAGGGACCTGAGGTAAAAGCTGCCTTCCATCAGCTTCCTACCAATTTCAATAAGGTATGTCCCTATATAACAGTGCTGGGTAGTTACCCAGTGTGGCAAGTTAGAATCATTGGTTCCAGTTCTGATTAGTAAAACTGAACTGGAACCCAGTGTCAAACTGGATTTGGTTCAGTAACCAAAACCAAACTTGAACTGGATTCTGGAAGTGGAGTTTTTGAAAATAACTTTTTTGGGGGAAAAAAGGTCTGAAACCGGGGGTTAACTGGCAGTTAACTGTTCGTGTCAGGACCAAGTCATCCAGAAGCGAGTCTGATTTCCAGAACCAGAACCTGAATTTTTTTCAAGAAGCAGACCAGAAGCAGACCCAGGGTTCCTTTTTGTTGTGGAAACCCAACTGGACCCCAAGGTTCTTCATAAAAGTCAAGAACCACCTGGTATATACTCGCCCCATACCAGCCAAAATCAAGCTTGGACCCAATGCCAAGACCAGGCTGGTATGAAAGTTTTAAACAGGACCCAAGACCAGGTTCAGGCTGGCGTGAAAACTTTAGAGAGGACCCTTTACCAGGGCAGGGCTGGTATGAAGACTTTAAAGAGGACCCAATGCCAGGACCAGGTTGGTTTGTTCAAAAGTCGATACCAGATCAACAGTTGTTCATATCCAGACTTTGTCACCAAGCAGAAAAAATGGGGGTTTGCCTGGCCATTGTACTCTATCTTCACCATTGACAACCAGCAGTTGTAGCTTTCTTCTTGCTGCAGGTTGATTCTAAAGTCAGCCCCACATCTGCCAAAATTTAGAATCAGGAGACATGGAAGTGCGTTACAAATGTGGAAAAGTTGGAAAACACAATTTGGACCAATCTTCACATTTAGCATCAGTCCTTGCATTCAGGGTGACCTTGTCTTGAGATTTTTAAGGCAAAGACCGTCCATTGCTAGTTCCCAGACTCAGCTATGAAAGTAATAGCCATATGGAAGGACCCAATTCAAATTGAAGACAGTTGCAAGTGAAGTTGCCTAGGTAGCTTCATTAAAAGTTGCCTTCTTGTCTTCTCCTATGAATTCTTCAAACTTCAGTTCACTAATTGTTTAACAAATGATGCAAGAGTGGACCTTCACTATAACAAGGCAAACATATGCATGTGTAACAAGGGATTCATCACATAATGAATTTTAAAGAGTGGCTCACAAACATAGTGTTGGGAAACCAAGATGCAAGAGAGACAATAGCGTTATCTCTAAAGTCATGCCCTGTTGGGCCTGAGTTGCACCCCTCGTTTGATGCTTCATCCCCTCCTGACTGTTGTCCGCAAATTCATGAAATTTTATTAAAAAAGGGTATGAAATACTAAGACTCAGGATTAAATGCAGGAGGCTCGAGAACATTTATAGCTACAGTACACATACACCAGTGATTAGTTGAAGGCGTTCACGAAAAAAAGGACAGGGCGAACTCAGTTTAGCACCAAATTTAGTGGTAAACTCAGTTTCATGCCCTTTTAAGCCCAGTGTACTTTTCCCCCCGTTTTTTGAAATCTCATCCCCTATGTGACCACACAGGGGGTTTCAGTGCTGTCTTTTCCTGACTTTACGCATAACTTTAATGTTTTATGAATATGATCAATGAATACACTTGAGAGTCCTTAAGTAGGAAAGATCACACCTCTTGATGATGAAACGTCACAACAATAAATTAAATGATTAATGATTATCTTGATTAATCTAGATAATTAGGTTGTCTACTAACGCCCCTCTTTAACCCAAGTCCAGATTAATCAAGAAGTTTAATGATTCTCATAAGAGTCAAACATTTCATGTGTTTAGGTTTAGGTAGGGCTTTGGTTAACACATTGTCAATCATGTCTTCTATAGGATGGTATATAACTATATGCATGATTGATTATCACAATGCAAAAATAGTGATCCTACTTGATGAAATCTAATCTTCTTCATTAATTGTTTGATCCATATTACTTCTTTAGTTGATGAAGCACTTGCAATATATTTTGCTTTAGTTGAGGATAATGCAATTATTTGTTGTTGTTTACTTTGCAATGATATTGTTCCACCAACCAAAATAAATACATAATATGATGTTGACTTGCAAGAATTTCATCATTTACCTATTAATGTCACTCCACCCTTGAATTTGATGAAAATACTTTGTACGCAAACTTGAGTTTTGTTGATAATTTATTTCATAATTTAAAGTCCCTTTACTATACCTTGATATGTGTTTTATAATAAATCAATGCGCTAAGTGTTATAGATGTCAACACTATGGAGTTCATTCATGATTTATAATTAATTTGTACATAACTTTTAATTTAATTTCAATTCACTTTTAGTTAATTTTTAATTAGCTTTCAGTTAACTTTTAGTTCATTTGTAATCATCCTTTAATTCACTTCTAGTTCATTTTTGATTAATTCATGTAATTAAACTTCAATTCACTTTTAATTCATTCTTAGTTAGTTCATAATTCACTATTAGTTCTCACATGAATATACATGGGCCACATATGGGTCCCACATGGGTGAACATGGGTCACATGTAGGTTGAAGATTTTTTTAAAAGTTTCCTTGAGCTAAATGCCCAATGGGTATAAATAGAGGTATAATGTCACATTACCTTTAATGTGTTCAACATAAGTTTTGAATACGTATCTTTGTCATGATCTTGTTCTATTTTTGTCATGTTTTTGTAATAAAATCCTTTTGCATTCACATCGTGCACATATCATGCTTTTGCTTTTGATTTTTTATTTTATGACCTTGATTTGGAACTAGGCTTACTTTCGTTCATGTGATTTGGAAATCTTGTTGCTTTGTGCCCATGACACTAAACTTGGATTTGCCATGTACTTGGCCATTTGATCCACATGATAGGCAAGGTTAAGGTGAATGTGGGTCATTACATGTATTAGGCATCCCATAGCCACATAATAAAACACTTCTTGCATGGCTTGTATATCTTTGGAATCTATTGGGTTCATATTGTTGTTTAATTTAAACCTAGTTTCAAAAGGAAGAAACATTAGTTTAAAATCAAATGCTCATTAAAAAAATTTAAAATTCTTATTAAGTGTTTGTTTTGAAAAATATTAATGGATTTAGTGTCCATTTTCTTTGGACAACCATCCTTAAACACTCATCAACATCTTTTATAGGACCTTTGTAGGTCATTTCCAAACTAATAGTTAAGCATTCTTTGATGGCATGTAAAAATTCCATGTCATTACCAATTATGATTGAGTTGTCAACATATAAAGTTAAAATGACAAATTCTTGATGCAATAATTCATTTTTAACATAAATGTTGGAATCTACCATTTTTTTATAAAATCTAGTATTAATGATGAGATAATTATTAAAGCATTCATATCACATCCTTGATGATTGCTTCAAACCATATATGCATTTGAGTAAATTTTTAAATATTTTGGATCTGCATAACCTTGAAGTTGTGCCATGTAAATTTTTTCATGCAAATGGCCATAAAAAAATGTTGTTTTCACATCCATTTGATGGACCTAGAGATCATAAATTGTTGCCAAGGATAATAAGGTACACAAGGAACTTATCTTGACCATGGGTGAAAACATTTTGTCATAGTTTATGCCTTTTTCTTGTGTAAAACTATGAACCATTAAGTAGGTTTAATAGTGGGTAATAATACCACACATTTTGTATTTTCTCTTCAATGTCCATTTACAACTAATTATGGAGCTCTCAAAGGTAAATTTTCTAATGTCATGTGTTTTCCATTGGTAAATCATATTTTGAATCTAATGTTTCTTTCAACTTTTCAACATCAATATTGCTTAAAGTTTCCTTAATGGGTAGCTAGTGCATTAGGATAATCTAACAATGACAATTCACTTGTAAATGTCATATAGTCATGATATTTTGTTGGTAGTTGGCCTCTTACTATTTTCTTGGATTTTCTTATGGCAATGCAAGGTAGGGTGAACAAACAAATGTTAAGTATCCAAAGGTGCTCCTCTTCAACATTGAATTATATGTGCATTTCTTTTGTTTGAAGTTGCACCTAAGTTCAACCTGCTTTACACCTTGGAATAGGTGTTGTTGGAAGGGATAGTGACCTATTTGTTGTTCATAACTTCCAAGTGGCCTTTTTGCACCACATCACCAAAACAATAAAAAATAGTTCTAGTTGTGCAGACCTTGTGAAATAAGTTTAGTTTTTGATCTATGGTAGTTAGGTTTAACATTGGACCTTCTATGTTTCAAATTACACAAAACTTCAAATTATATATGAGTAGAAAAGTAACCGGTTGTTTCACATTGAATTCATTGGTGTGGTAGTGTGCAAAAATCCCTTTTGTCAAAAAAATTGAGAAGGTTATACGAGAAACCTTGAATAAGGCATGACATGTTGATGAGATATTGGCTTGGGATGAAGTTGATGGAAATTCTGAAGAAAAGGAGTTCCACATACCACTAAGAAGTCCTATGAAGAAATTTGGTATTGTTGTTGCACCTCAACCAACTCCAAAAACCTATTTGAAAGTTGATTCACACGTGCATTCTATTATTGTGGAATAGTTGATTAGTTTAAATATTGCACATTTATCCTCCCACAAGTCTATAACAACTTTTCACAAGTTTATAACAACCTTTCACAAGTCTGTAGCTGCAGATACTACAACAAAACAAAAGGTCAAAAGATCCAAGAATTCAACATTGCCCCAAAAAGCTCTCAAATTCTAGTTTGGGAACAACATTTGAGTGTTTATTATTCATCATGAAGGCTATTTGCACAATCTTCATAAAAGGTAAATGTGTTACCAAGCTTTTTGGATTGAACATAAATTCAATTGTGTTTTCTTTCTAGTAATTCTTATATTCACATGTCTTGCTTGTCTAATTATTTGTTATTCACGTTCAAAATTTGAGTTTCTATTTTTCTCATGAATTAAGAATGTAGGTTCATAGATTTAGACATAATACTTGTCTAAGTGTTTATGTGGTTCTCTTAGGACTTTCTATTAGATCTCAATTTATATATTAAAATTCAGTCCTCATCTTAAGCAATGGATTGCTTTAACATGTAGTATTAATGTCATGTGAGAAGTGTGTGTTGTTTTTCTCAATAGGTTGTAAACTTTTAAAGAGAATAGTGATTTGCAAAATGCATGATTCTTTAATCAGTAAATACCCTCCTTGGTGCAACATTGTAATTAATTTACATAGGAGTGAGAGCTTGGAAAAGGATTGTATTAAGCAGTCTTGTATAATTCAAAGTAAGCAGTTCTTAAACTAATGATTTTGTTTTGTAAAAGTAAGTTGTTTATTTTTTTTAAGCACATGGTGATTTTACCATTCCTTATGGAAGCACAAGGGGTTTAAACCATGTGTTTGTTATTATGCTCAACAACACATTGTGAATTTTAACCAGAAGATTGGTTTGCAAAGTGCTTAGTTATTTAATAAGCACATACCTCACTTTAATACATCCTTGTAATCACCCTTCACATAAGTGTTTAAGCTTGGCAAAGGACTTCACCTAAACTAATTTTTAGCTTTTCAAAACTGTAAGTAATCTTTAAACTGCTATGAAGATTATCTTTTGTAGATGTATGTTATATATATTCATTTTAAGCTTTTTGTTTTGTGTATTATATCTATAATTTGCATTTACAATTTAGGCCTTTTTAAATTTATGTTAGATTGTCCATGCAGATTGTGTGAAGTCAAAAGTTAAAGGACCTTGGGTGCATGTTGTGGGTACAAGGCTATAGGGAAGGATGAGAAGGAAAAGAAGCCGAAGAGAGAAATTGATAAGGAATACCCCGAGTGGCCTTGGGTTAACTACCAATTTCAAGATCTAAAGTTTTTTCAAGATGTTAAACAGTTGCACATAGAGGGTTTAGATCCCAAGACTAATTTAACTTATGAACATTTAACAATTATAGACATTACTAAACTATTTGGTAATGTTAATAAATTCAAGACCACCAACCCCACATTTTTTTTGGAAAGGTTGTATTGGAGGGTTTATGGGATAGGTCACCTTACCAACAATGAGATCATGGTGTGGTTGGTCATAGGTTGGATAGTAGAATGCAATGGCCACAAAATTAATTGGGCCAAAACTACAACCTCTATTGCGAAGGAGAAAACATGATGGTCAACCATGAATAATTATAGGAAAGCCTTGAAAATGGAAAGGCTAGAACTTAGTGAAAGCTTAGAACGTTCACAAGGAGCACTTGCAACATGAGTCATTTCTATAAACTTGGGAAATACTTTTACTCCACAAAACAATCATAAGAGTAAGAAAAATATGATGTCAATTAAAGTTGTTGCTAATGTTCAAAGGTTATTGGAGCTCAAACATGAATTGTGGATATATAGTAAAGCACGTGTGTAACAATTGCAGTTGAAAAAAAAAGCTAACACATAGTGCTTGATTGGGCTATGATTCAATATGGAAGATTGGAAGCATACAGTTCAAAAAAACATTAGATAGTATTGTTGCCATTGAAACAACAATCTTTGAATTGAAAAAAAAAATCTTCATGTTAGGTAATTATGCTTGGTTTAGGGAAATCCTTCATATGTGAACCTCTCTATGTTATGTTAAAATGCATGTTGTTTCTGGTTTGGAATGTTGAAAGTGGTTAAGGGTTACTATATTTCACATGTGCTTGTGTACCTTGGTCAAGGGCATAGGGTATGATTGGCTTTGCATTGCAAACATATCAAAGTGAACGAAGTCAAATGGTTGGAGTTATTTCTAAATATGGCAAGCTTATACATATAGAGAGTTTAAGTACAAGTATGCCAAATGTGGAGGAACTATTACAATGTCAAAGCATAAAATAAAAGGAGTTGGATGTGTTAAAAGTGATAGCTGAGGATAAAAAGGTAAAGGCTATTCAAGGTGAATCCTTGTATAGAAAGGAAGAGGAAGAGTGTCACACAATACATGGGTGTAGCCAAAATAAAGTGAACAACTTGATTACCTTGTCAAAACTAGAAATAGATTTAAAATAACAACAAAACCCATTATAAAATTGTGGAACATTGAATGTTTTCATTTCAAAGATTAAATATGACATATGTTTACCTTGATGTCTATATTTTCCATATTGTAAAAGTAGGTTTTAAATAGGTTTTTCAAAATACAAGTACCTTTTGACATTTATTTTTCAACTTGGGCTTTTGGTTCCAACTAAGTGTCAAGTAGGTTTTTATAAAAAGGAAATAGATTTTTTTTTTGATGACTTGCTAAAACATATGTTGATCTTCATTCCTTAACTTATTACATATCAATTTCGTTAATTTTTCTAGCCAAAAAGTAGACCTTTGAACACATTTTTTTAGTTAGTTTCAAATGCACTTTTTATTTACTTTTTAAATTCATTTACTTTTATTTTCTTATAATTAGATTCAGATAAACTTAATAGAGCCAACTAATGCTACTTGACACATACTTTCACCTAATTTGATGTTACTTTATGGTAGTTATATGAGAGGCAAATGGTTAAAGTGGAGATGTCTATTTTTTTGGTATACTTTATCTTGTTTTGACCCATAGTAAGAATTGGAGAAGGTGATAATTACCCAAATAGACCTCATCAAAGAAGAAGACTATATATAGGTTGAATTGGACAACATGAAAAAAGGAGATGGTATTTCATTTTGGCCTCAACCCATTCTTCATGTTGATGTGCCATTCATGATGGACACAATGTCATTGTCATCAAGGCACATGGTTATTGTAATCAATGGTATCATTGTGGTGATGTTGCATTAACTAGTTGCAAGCACACCTTTCACCCATTCTACCTTGTTGCCATGTTGACAAATTCAAAGAAATGCAAAATTTGTATGTAAAAGTTGCACCTTGATTGGTGGACCTCTTGGGGCATTTGAAAAAAATTTGAAGATTTAACACAATTAGCTAAGTATATGAACCTAAAAAATATTTGGGAGGATATGTAAAAGAAGGTTTAAAAAACTCAAAAATGTAGTTTGAAGATGGACACAAATGGTAAGCTCAAATAACCATGCTAAATAATTATCAAGTACACAAGTTGAATTTTTCCCTTGATTAACTTGTTTTGGCCAAATTTTGGTAATTAACTCATTTGTGTTGTGTTTGGAGATGTCATATTTATAGAGCTAACCCATACGGGGTATGGGTCAAGAAATGTGACTTACAAACCAACTATTGATAACACACCATTCTCCAACCCCATGAATGTGTTATCATCTCAAATGTAAGAAATGGTATTGTAGTGGCATCCCTAACAAAATTTTCTACACATTTAACACTTGACACATAGTGCACTGTAACCTCACCTATGTCAACTCAACATTTGTTACAAGAATTGCTAGAAATAAATTACGATCCACCAACAAAGAAGTTGAAGCCTTTGAAACTTTCAATTGAAAACCAAGCATAACAAAAAAAAAGATTCTTTGAAGAATGCAACAAAGGATAATTCACTTGTAAGATCTAGACCCCTAGTGAACTAAATGCTTCTAAATGTTTGCTTAATGTTCAGGCACAATTTGCTACATGCTTGATGTTCATGTTTGATATATATATATATAATTTTATTTTAAAAAATTTATTGCACTTGTTTTTCTACATGTGTTTTGCTTGAAGTTGAAAGTCAAAATGTTCAAAACCCAATGATTCAAAGTGATGCACTCCAAAGTTCCTTGTTGGACCCAAGTAAAGTCTAAGTCAGTCAAAGAACGGAATTGTTTGGAACTTGGGGCACACTCCCAACTCTCAACACTAAAAGGGGTAGAAGGGCATGTTGAAGCTCTGGGATGGGACTAGGAAGAGGGACAAGCTTTAGTTACTTACTCGAACCTGCATCAAATCAACCAACAAGTTGGTTAATTCACATTTTGGAGCACCTTTAATGCTAAGACAAGCCACAGGCAACCCTGGACTCACAAGACTCACCATGGCCCAAATTTGGGGGAAGCCACCACCTTCCCCCATATAGTATTCTCTGCATCTTTCCGCGACACCTACATCCAAATGGTTTTTTTGTCCCAAGACTCCTAAGGAGGAGTCCCGAAACTATCCTAGTTTGGACTCCCGGGACTTTGCAAGTTCATAACACTTTGCTCAGACCTTTGATTGCAATGAAGTTTAAAGAAAATTTGTAGCTCTCCTTGAGAGCTTTCCAACAGTGTGTCGCACTCCACTTGCACACACCAGGGTCGGGTCAATTCTCGATTTTTAGTGGTTAGGAGTCAAACTGCTAGTTTGACTCCTGACCCTTCTTTTTGCCATAACTTGTGCTACAAATGTCAAATGGCTCATGCGAGGCCATTTTTGACATCTTCACTTCAATAGCTTTCCAATGATATAAAGAATGCCTCAATTCAAAGTGTTTTGACCCCTGCAATCGAACTTTGAAGTTTCAGGAGTCCCGAAGGACTCCCAAGTCCCCACTTCGAGAGTGTGAATGTCATCCTCACACTTTTCCAAAAGTGGGGTTGTGACACAAAAACCTTCCACTTAAACATCAATGTTGGTAATTGGGCAAAAGCCAATATTACCATTTGCAGGGTAAGAGTTTCCTTGGGTGATACCACTAGGAACCATCACACCTTCATTTTCTTGGACCCATCAAAATTTGAAAAATCATAGGAAATATTTAAATAAATATTTTCATAATTTTTTTAATGAATACATTTATTAGGTTCCATAGATTTTGAAATTTCAATAATATTAGGAATATCGTGTATTTTGATGTTTCTAATCATTGCATTTAGAAAAAAATTTAGGAATGTAATGCTGGTTCCTTTCCTTAAACTTTTTGGTTAAGAAAGAAAATTTGAAACATAATTTGGGTATTTTCTTGGGAATTTTTTTCCTAAGGTAATTTGGCAGTCATTCTATTTTTACGTTTTTATTAAGAAATTAATTGAATAAGTATAATTTAGTTATGAATTTCCAAAATTAAGGTTATCAATTTATGAAGGGGCCATTTTAATTAAAAATACACATTTTAAACAATTTCAAAAAAATTAATTCCAAAATAAACTTCAAGCCATATATTAGTGCATGCAATTGATAAATGTGAGAAAAATAAAATTTATAGTTGTGAAAACATTTAAAGTAAAAGGCCTAGGAAAATTATTTGGGTGATTTTGGTTCCTTTTTCATTCCTTGAGGTGGTTCTTAATGGTACCACCCAAGGATACTTTCACCTTGCAATACATAAGATTTTGGCATGTAAATAGTCAAAAGGTACTTCACATGATCTATGTAATGGTTTGAACCCAAACAAGATTCTTAATGTGGTAGCATGGGTAGATCATCAAGTTGAACTAAATAAGTTGCTGTCAGGTAATAATGTGTCCAAAGAACAAACTATCACAATCTTGGCTGCATTTTAAACCAAGCTACTAGTTGAGAGGAACCTTGTAGTACATGAAGAGCCTAGAAAGGTTGGAAAAATGAAGATGAGTAAGAGTAAACCTCCAAAAACATGCAATTATGAAAAGCCAAGAAAAACACACGGTGTTACAAAATTAATCAAGTCACAACACATAATTACTAGAAGTGGGGACAAACTTTAAAATTCAATAGGTTTATTCCCTGTCAACAACTTTTGGATGTGGGATGTTGTAAATAATTCCTATAAGCTGAATTTTGATGGAGCCAAGTCCATTATGTAAGTTGATGATAGTCCAAGTTTGGGTCTATTGTTAAATCTATTTATGCATGATATACGCCATGAGTCATTGTAGCCCATGTTACTATTAATATTTCAAGTTCATTATTGTCTGGAGCCACTAGGCTTACACAAATTTGATCTCTACACAAGTAATAAATACCAAATCTATAGGTGTAAAACACATTTTAAATGTAGCAAAAAGTTTTTAAGTGAAACAAACATTAAGATGTTATGTTTTTGCCTTCCTATAAAAAGTAAATGGCTTGCAAAATGTAACTATTACTTTCAACAATAATGGAGAAAACAATCATAAACCAAATATGCCATATGATTATGTTACAAAGACACAAGGAAAGTTCTTTTGTTGGACCCCTTAATAAATTTCTATATTTGCCATTCTTTTTAAACAATTATGGCCAATTTAATCTTTTGTGCAAGCAATATTTGACATGCCTAGGCTAAATTGGGCTTTTGGTCAAATGGCATCATAAAACGCTTTTAGCAAAAAAAAGTTATTAATTTTGGTGATGGTTGTTTAATTGAAACTACTCTTACCACTCTTACAAGACAAATATAAAACAAATTTAAGACACTTTGGGGACTATATAACCACATTGATAAGAACATATAATTTTTTTGAATAGTAACAATTAATATAAGCAAGCACAAACAATTCACTCATGTTAGAAGCATTTCATGTTAAGTTCATCACCACATTTTTATTATCCAAAAAATGCAACACAAGATCTAGTTGAAGATTTTGTAAAAAAATTCACAACACTCAAGGCTAATTTGTCCATGTAACACATCAAGATCAATCATCAAGCAATCTAAAAACATCAATGCCTTATTCAATGATCCCTAAAACTTCTATAAAAAGTTCATATGTTGCAGAATTACCTTTAACTACATGGGTGGTTGGTGGCATTGGGAATTTAAATGCTACAACTAAACGAAGGAAAACTATGGTTGGTGGTGAGTTTTTGTAGGAGGATAATAAGTTCAACTCCTAGGTCAAAACCGTTTATACCATAGACATCTAATCACACTATCACCTTCATACCAAGTTTGTTCCTAGTCATTTATATATGATTTTTTCACACTGTGGACATGCTTGTCACACAACAATAACCAAAAGCTCTCACATACAACAACAACATTGTCCCCCAGAACTAATTCATTTGCAATTTTTTTTGGTCTTGATCCAAACTTTATTTTTTGATTGCATTCTCATATTATATCCTTAACATCATGACAATTCATAGGTTTTAACCTCGCAAGAGTCCATGGTGGCACATGGTGAATTTGTTCACATTAAAGCTTTGAATTATTGTCCACACAACATGGGCAAAAACATGTTGAGTGTCTATATTGCACCTAGGTTGGGTCTTGACAATTGACATTTTGCATTTGATGAGTTTTGTGACTCCTTTCAATTGTTGAACATTCAAAAGCATGTGTTTTATTAATGTCACCCTCTTTAACCTCCTAAAATTATTTGTTGACCATTTTCCTTGCAACTAGATGAGAGGCATGAAACTTGTTTGATTCTACCTTTAAAAAAATGATAACTTCATGTGCATTTTGAATTTTCATCCCATTAAACTTTAATTGTTTTTTCTTAAGCTCTTACTTCAACAAAGCTACCCACTAAAGTTACCCACTAAGTTTAACTTAGGTTTAGTCATTATGTTTAGACATTATGTTTATTCAAGGTTTAGTCATTATGTTTAACCATTAGATTTTGCCATAAGGCTTAGCCTAGGTTTAGCCATGCAATATGTTTAGCCATTAGGTTTATCATATAAATTTAACCATTATGTTTAGCCATTAGATTTAATCATTAAAATTTAATCAAACTTTAACCATTATGTTTAACCATTTATTTAAGTTGATGAATTTAACCACTAGGTTTAACCATGAGTTTAAGTTGATGCGTTTAATGACTAGGTTTAGCCATTAATTTAAGTCATTGAGTTTAAACATTAGTTTAAATCATTGAATTTAGCCACTAGGTTTAACCATTAGTTTAAGTCATTGAGTTTAGTCAATAGGTTTAGCCATTAGTTTAAATCACCGAATTCAGCCACTAGGTTTAACCATTAGTTTAAGTCATTGAGTTTAGTCAATAGGTTTAGCCATTAGTTTAAATCACCGAATTCAGCCACTAGGTTTAACCATTAGTTTAAGTCATTGAGTTTAGTCATTAGGTTTAGCCATTAGTTTAAGTCACTGAATTTAACCATTAAGTTTAGCCATTAATTTAAGTCATAGGGTTTAGCCATTAGTTTTAGTCATTGGGTTTAACCATTAAGTTTAGCCATTAGTTTAAATCATTGACTTTAGCCACTAGGTTTAGCCATTATTTTAAATCACTAAGTTTAGCCATTAGTTGTCACCTAAGTTCAGCCATTATGTTTAATGATGTGAAATAAGCATGTGAAAAAAAAATTGTTAAAAATTGAACACATTTGATGGTGTAGTCCATTAGTAAACACTTGGTTTATCTTATATATAATTACAAACATGGTGTGTGTGTATCTGTCTGTCCATCTTTTACTTATTTCTTTTTCTCTGACGTCATTTCACTTTCATTACCTCTTTGGCGTAATCCCATTGGCTCCCGTTCCCTGTGGAGTGTTTTGGGGGGTGGGAGAAGGGAGAGCCCGGTGAAGCATGGGGCAGGGGGGG